>MDTD01004413.1_pt1 | contig 14974 bp, 12 predicted proteins | sample 811221 | NCBI WGS metagenome assembly MDTD01 (sample SAMN05326646, study PRJNA326480) | marine metagenome | isolation source: seawater | place: Pacific Ocean: South West | collected 2011
CCAAAAAGCGTCGCGTGTAACGCGCGCCAGAGAGGACTTAGCAAATGGCTCGATATATTGGACCGAAGTGCAAGCTCTCCCGACGGGAGGGTACGGATCTGCAGCTCAAAAGTGGCGTAGCTGCGTTCGACAAGAAGTGTAAATCTGAGACACCACCCGGGCAGCACGGCGCACGTCGCGGCAGATTGTCTGATTACGGTGTTCAGCTTCGCGAGAAGCAAAAAGTACGTCGTATCTACGGCGTACTCGAGAAGCAGTTCCGCAACTACTACAAGGAAGCGGCGCGACTGAAGGGCGCGACGGGCGAGAACCTGCTGCAACTCCTTGAAAGCCGGCTCGACAATGTTGTCTATCGCATGGGCTTTGGCTCTACGCGATCAGAAGCGCGTCAGCTCGTCTCACACAAAGGTATTTTGGTAAACGGTACGGTCGTCAATATTCCGTCCTACCAGGTTCAGCCCGGCGACGTTGTCTCGGTGCGTGAAAAAGCCAAGAAACAACTTCGGGTGCAGTCTGCATTGGCTATTGCCGAGCAGCGTGGGGAGCCCATTTGGGTAGAGGTAGACGCTGGCAAGCTGGAGGGGACCTTCAAGTCTCGTCCTGACCGTCAGGATCTGCCCGGCGAAATTAACGAAAACCTGATTGTGGAACTGTACTCGAAGTAAGCGCTTCGACTGTTTTCCGTTACGCAATCCCTGACTCTATCGAAGGTGTTCTATGCAAAGTTCAGTCACTGAGTTTCTGACACCCCGCGTCATCAAAGTTGATGAAGCCTCCAACACGCGCGCAACTGTCACGCTTGAGCCGCTTGAGCGCGGCTTTGGTCATACGCTTGGCAACGCGCTGCGACGCATTCTACTGTCTTCCATGCCCGGTTGTGCGATCACCGAAGTCGAGATCGACGGCGTGGAGCACGAATACTCTGCTATCGAAGGCGTGCAGGAAGACGTCATCGAGATCCTGCTGAATCTCAAGGGCGTTGCCTTGTCATTAAACGGTAAGGACTCTGCGCAGCTGACGCTGTCAGCACAGGGGCCTTGCACCGTGACGGCGGCTGACATTCAGGTCGATCATGACGTCGAGATTTCGAATCCCGATCACCTTATTTGCACCGTAACGGACAAGACACCGCTGTCGATTCGTCTGCTGGTGCAGCGCGGTCGTGGCTACTCTCCGGCTGATGCCCGTGAAAACCCCGAGGAAGAGACCCGTTCAATCGGTAGATTGCCTCTGGACGCGTCGTTCTCTCCGATTCGTCGCGTGAGCTATGTTGTGGACTCTGCGCGGGTTGAACAGCGCACTGACCTCGACAAGCTGATCATCGATCTGGAAACCAATGGCACGCTGGATCCTGAAGAAGCGATTCGTCGTGCGGCGACCATCCTGCAGCAGCAGCTCGCAGTCTTTGTCGACCTCGAGGGTGAGGCGCAAGCCGCGGCCACCGAAGCAGCCGAAGAAGTCGATCCGATTCTTCTGCGTCCGGTGGATGATCTTGAGCTGACGGTCCGCTCGGCGAACTGCCTCAAGGCCGAGAACATTTACTACATCGGCGATCTTGTGCAGCGCACTGAGGTGGAGCTGCTGAAGACCCCGAACCTGGGTAAGAAGTCCCTGACTGAGATCAAGGACGTGTTGGCCTCGCGTGGCCTGTCGCTGGGTATGCGACTGGAAGCCTGGCCGCCCGCAAGCCTGAAGAACGACGAGCGCTTGCTCAGCGTCTGATAAGAGATAACGCCCGGAATGACCCGGGCATGATTTGTAAGGAATAGAGTCATGCGTCATCGCCACAGCGGACGACAACTGAATCGCAACAGCTCCCACCGGAAGGCCATGTTCCGTAACATGACGGTCTCTTTGGTGGAGCACGAGTTGATCAAGACAACCTTGCCGAAGGCGAAGGAGCTGCGCAGCTATGCTGAGCCCCTTATCACCTTGGCGAAGAACGACAGCGTTGCCAACCGCCGTCTCGCTTTTGATCGCACGCGATCCAAGGCTGCGGTGGGTAAATTATTTGAAGAGCTTGGACCCCGCTACCAAGAGCGTCCCGGTGGCTACATTCGCATTTTAAAGTGCGGCTACCGTGCAGGTGACAAAGCGCCGATGGCATTCGTTGAGCTGGTGGACAGACCGGCGCCCGAGGTCGAAGACGACGAGTCGATTGAAGAAACCGCCGAGGACTAAAGCGCCTCGCGAGAGAGCCCCCGCCAAGATGTTCCGCGGGGGTTTTTTTTGCCTCGAATTCAGACCCCGGGCGCTCACGAGGAGAGTGCTTATTGCCCTTGGCGCAGTGACAGATGCAACCTGTATTAAAGGGTCAGGGGCGTACACGGCAGATCTTTCGTAAAGCCCTGAATTATCGATACTTTTCCGCGTGAAGTTTTGCCGAGATGGTTTGTTGCAGTTTCATGACATCACCGGTAATGTAGCCGCGCTTTTCAGGGCTTCCCCGCCCTCTATTACAACAAAATCAGCACACAACATGAGAGAACCACGACCTATGAAGCGATCACGCAATAAGTTGTATCAATTCGTTGCTGCTGCCTGCTTGCCTATCAGTTTGACGGCTCAGGCGCAGTTGGAAGAAGTCATTGTGACGGCGCAGAAGCGCGCGGAGAGCCTGCAGGACGTGCCGATTTCGATCAGCACAGTCAGCGGCGAGAAAATCCAAGACAACACGATCCTGAACTTTGCGGCACTGGCGGACTTTGTACCGAGCCTGCACATCGCAGACGCACCGGTGAACACCAACATTTATATGCGTGGTATCGGGTCGGGTAACAACCGCGGCTTCGAGCAGTCGGTGGGTATGTACCTCGATGGCGTCTATCTCGGTCGTGGTCGTCAGTATCGCTCTGCGTTGCTTGATATCGAGCGCATTGAGGTGCTGCGCGGCCCACAGGGCACGCTGTTCGGGAAGAACACGGTTGCTGGTGCTATCAACATCACAAGTGCTTCGCCGGTTGTCGGTGAGGGTGCCTCTGGCGAGATCAACGTCTCGATTGAAGAGAACGGCGGAAGTATTGCCGAAGGCTTTATTCAGGGCGGTGGTGAGACGTTTGCTGCGCGCGTAGCGATTCGAAGTCGTGAGACTGATGGATACGTCTATAACGCGTACCTCGACGAAGATGAAGGCGCGATCGAAGAGTTCGGTGGCCGCGTCACCTTGGTCTGGGAGCCGAGTGACTCGTTCTCCGCGAACCTGAAGTACACCTACATGGAACGGGATCGCGACGGTGCGGCGAGCGCGACGTGGCGTTATCTTGACCCTGTTCAACGCAACATCGAAGTGCCTAACCGCAGTGCTTTCGCTGATACCGCTTACAACATCATGGATATCTTCTTCCCGGATTTCCCCGGAATCGCAGGGCAGGAGTTCACCACCTACAAAGACAACAACTATGGTCTTAGTAAGGACGACGGTATTGGCATTGGCCTGAAGCCCGAGAACAGCGAAGACGAGATCGAGAACATCTCACTCAGCCTGACTTGGGAGCTGGGTGGCGGCACGCTGACCTCGGTGACGGGCTTCGCCGGTTATGAGTATTTTGATGATGTTGACGTTGATTGGCTGCCACTGCAGTTTATCGACCGCTCCGACATTCACGATTTTGAGCAGTTCAGTCAGGAAATTCGCTGGGCGGCTGATATCGGCGATCGCTTCTCATATACGGTGGGCGGCTACATCGACCAGAACGAGCTCGATATGCAGGGTCAGGTGGTGATTGATACCAACTTTGACGGTCTGTTCCCCACTTTTATCGCGCTGGCGAACGGTTTCCCCGCGGCAGCCGCACCGCTGATGCCTCAGAACTTGATTACAGTCCTGACAGGCGACAGTCCTTTGAACGGTATCCCCGGATACGGCGTTTACACACCCAATCAGGTATCTCGTAATCACGCCTTCAATCAGGAAACTGATTCCTGGGCACTGTTTGCTCAGGGCACTTTCGACCTGACTGATGCGCTGCGCTTGACGATCGGTGTGCGTTACACCGAAGAAGAGAAGGATGCCATCAGCGATCAGAAGCTGGGTGACAGCCTCTGTGGCATCACCGGCAACCTCGAAGGCGGTGTCATGGGCCAGTGTGGCGCTTACAACAACTGGCTCGCCGTGGTTCAGGCAAGCAGCTTCAACACTTACAACAAGTACTGGACGGGTACCCGTGAGACGGATGACCTGTCGCCCTCTGTCAACTTGCAGTGGGACGTGAGTGACAACACCATGCTGTATGTCACTTACTCTGAGGGCTTCAAGTCTGGCGGCTTCAGCGCGGCGGACGACGGTAACCCCGGCGATCTGCCTGTTGGTGTACCGCCCATTCCGCCCGTTGTGGATAACGGTTTCCAGGCCAACTCATTCGTTTCTCAGGTGCCTAACGAGGACTTCGAGTTCGACGACGAGTCGGTGGAATCCATCGAGATCGGTGGTAAGCACGAGTTCATGGACGGCCGCATGCGCCTGAACTGGGCGGCGTTCTACTCCGAGTACGACAATCTCCAGACCACCATCTTCAAGGGCGTAGGCTTCTCAGTGAAGAACGCGGCCTCTTCTGAAGTCGAGGGTGTCGAAGTGGATTGGTTGTTCCAGTTGACTGATGCCGTGCGCGTCGGCGTGAATGCCGCATACCTTGATGCTTCCTACGGTGACTTCAAGGACGGTCCTTGCTCAGCCATCCAGCTGGACTTCGACGGCGCTTGCGGTACCCCGGCTGGCGCAACCGGCAATGACCTAACGGGTAACCGGACGCTGTACGCATCGGATTGGAGTGGTAACGCGTTCATAGACTTCCGGGTGCCAGTGGGCAACCTCGAGTGGTTTGGCGGTATCGACGTGAATTACCGCAGTGAGTTCGACTCTGCGGGTGACGCGGATCCCTATGACGTAATCGACTCCTACACCAAGGTCAACGCACGCATTGGCGTGAGTGCCGAGAACTGGGAGCTGATGGCTTATGGTCGCAACATCACTGACGAAGCGGCATTACAGCAGAGCTTTGATACTCCGGTCCTCGCTGGCAGCCACACGTTCTACATGGACGAGGGTGCTGTTTTCGGTATCCGCGGCACCTTTAAGTTCTAATAAGTTCTAAGTGCACCATAAAAGAAGAAAGCCCGGCATGAGCCGGGCTTTTTTTGGCCGCTATTTTTGCGGCTGAGAGTTGGGCTGACGTTTTTAGTGCAGAGTGGTGTGCGCTGTGCCGCAAGCCGCCCTCTCGCTGGGTTTTACCTGCGCAGGGCAGGGTCGAAGTCCTGTAAGAATTCGGCTCAGTGCTCGCTTAGGCTGCCTTGGATCGCGTCTTTGAGGAAGCAGCCTTCTTGGCTTTCGATTGTTTCGGCGCTGGGAGCAGGGGTGCCAGGAACTGGCCGGTATGGGATGCCTTGTTTGCAGCAACGTCCTCAGGGGTGCCTGTGGCAATAATCTGCCCACCACCGGAACCTCCCTCGGGCCCGAGGTCGATTAGCCAATCAGCGGTTTTGATGACATCGAGGTTGTGCTCGATGATCACCACCGTATTCCCGCCGTCCCGTAGCCGGTGCAGCACGTCGAGTAGCTGCCTAATATCCTCAAAGTGGAGACCCGTGGTCGGCTCGTCGAGAATATAAAGCGTGTTACCCGTATCGCGCTTCGACAACTCTCGCGATAGCTTGACCCGCTGTGCTTCACCTCCGGAGAGCGTGGTTGCCGCTTGGCCAAGGCGAATGTACGACAGCCCGACATCCATCAGTGTTTGTAACTTTCTATGAATGGCAGGGACCGCGTCGAAGAACGACAGCGCGTCTTCCACGGTCAGGTTCAGCACCTCGGAGATGTTGAGGTCCTTGAATTTAATTTCCAGCGTTTCGCGGTTGTAGCGCTTACCCTTGCAAACGTCGCAGGGCACGTAAATATCCGGAAGAAAGTGCATTTCCACTTTGGTGACGCCGTCACCCTGGCAGGCTTCGCAACGCCCGCCGCGAACATTGAAACTGAAGCGCCCGGGCTTATAGCCCCGCGAGCGCGCTTCCTGGGTGCCGGCAAACAGCTCGCGAATCGGTGTGAAGATGCCGGTATAGGTGGCGGGGTTCGAGCGCGGGGTTCTGCCAATTGGGCTCTGGTCAATGTCGATACATTTATCGAGCTGCTCGAGGCCGTCGATGCTGTCGTGGGCCGCTGCCTTGAGCGTCGTGGCCCCATTTAGCGCCGTAGCGGCCAGTGGATAGAGCGTGCCGTTGATGAGCGTCGATTTGCCAGAACCCGACACCCCGGTGACGCAAGTCAGCAAACCCAGCGGCAATTCCAAGGTGACGTTCTGGAGGTTATTGCCTCGCGCGCCATCGATTCGGATATGCCCTTTGGCAGTTGCCGGATGCCGCGATGTCGGCACGGCGATCGAGCGCGCACCGGAGAGGTATGCCCCCGTCAGCGAACCCGGATGATCGATGATCTGCTGCATGGTGCCCGATGCGACGACTTCGCCGCCGTGCACACCGGCACCCGGGCCGATATCAATGATGTGGTCCGCGTTCCGGATGGCGTCCTCGTCGTGCTCCACAACGAGCACGGTATTACCGAGGTCTCGCAGGTGAATCAGTGTCCTGAGTAGCCTCTCGTTGTCGCGTTGGTGCAAGCCAATGGAGGGTTCATCGAGGATATACATAACGCCAACCAAGCCAGCACCGATTTGACTGGCGAGCCGAATGCGCTGTGCCTCTCCGCCTGAGAGCGTTTCTGCACTGCGATTCAGCGTCAGGTAGTTCAATCCAACGTCGACCAGAAACCGATACCGGGCGCGGAGCTCTTTCAGAATCTTGTCTGCGATTTCGCCCTGCCTGCCTGACAGTTCGAGCGCGTTGAAGTAGGCCTCGGCGTCACCGACGGGCATCGAAGTGATACTCGGCAGAGTGCGGCCATCAACGTAAACATTGCGCGCGTCTTCACAGAGTCGCGTTCCCTCACAGGCTTTGCACGCCGCGGTTGACACATACTTAGCGAGTTCGTCGCGCACAGATGAGGATTCGGTTTCGCGGTAGCGCCGATCCATGTTGGGGATGACTCCCTCAAATACGTGCCGCCGTTTAAATACGGTGCCCCGATCATTGACGTAGGAGAATTCGATTTCTTCGCTGCCACTGCCATGCAGGATGATGTCGCGGTGCTTTTCCGAGAGCTTGTCGAAGGGTTTATCCATGTCAAAGTCGTAGTGCTGTGACAGAGAGCGCAATAAGTGGAAGTAGTAAACATTGCGGCGATCCCATCCACGAATCGCACCCTCGGCGAGACTGGCTTCAGGGTGGAGCACCACGCGGTTCTCATCAAAAAACTGCGTGACGCCCAAACCATCGCAACCGCTGCAGGCTCCGGCGGGATTATTGAATGAGAAAAGTCTGGGTTCTAGCTCGTCAATAGAGTGGCCGCAGCTCGGGCAGGCGTAGCGTGCTGAAAAGAGCGTCTCCTCACCGTCGCCCTCCATGGGGGCAATGGCCGCGACGCCGTCGGTTAACTCAAGCGCCGTCTCGAAGGATTCCGCCAGCCTCAGCTTGAGGTCGTCGCGCACTTTAAAGCGGTCGACGACCACATCAATACGGTGCTTCTTCTTCTTATCCAGGGTGGGCACGTCGTCGAGGTCGACCACAATTCCGTCGACCCGGACGCGAATAAAGCCCGCGGCGCGCATCTGCTCAAAGATGTGCAGATGCTCGCCTTTCCGGTCACGCACTACCGGTGCCAACAGCATCAATTTGCTGCCCTCGGGCATCGCGAGTACGGCGTCCACCATTTGCGTGACAGTTTGCGCCTTCAGCGTCACGCCGTGGGTTGGGCAACGGGGGTCTCCGACCCGCGCAAACAACAAGCGCAGATAGTCATAGATTTCAGTGATGGTGCCCACCGTGGAGCGGGGGTTATGGGAAGTTGATTTCTGCTCGATTGAAATAGCGGGGGAGAGGCCCTCGATGTGGTCGATGTCGGGTTTTTCCATCATCGACAGGAATTGCCGCGCGTAGGTAGAGAGCGACTCGACGTAGCGTCGCTGCCCCTCAGCGTATAGCGTGTCGAAGGCCAGCGATGACTTTCCTGATCCCGACAGGCCAGTAATGACTACCAATTTATCTCGGGGGATATCCAGATCGATATTCTTGAGGTTGTGGGTGCGCGCGCCGCGTACCTCGATGGTATCCATGGTGCTGACCTGCCATCTCTATGCCAATCGGACAGTATACGAGGATCAGACGCCCGCGGACGCCCACCGTCCGCTTTTTGCCCGCGTGCTACACTGGATTCCCGGTCAGGCGACAGACCCGTGCTAGCCAAAGAACCTTTCAATGCTGTAGAGCGCCGCGCGGTACTGGGGCTTGCCAGCCTTTACTGCTTGCGCATGCTGGGCCTGTTCATGGTCCTGCCATTGTTCGCGGTTTATGCTCAGGAATTGGCGGGCGCCAATGCCGCCAGCATTGGCCTGGCATTGGGAGCTTACGGACTCACTCAGGCCGCCTTGCAAGTCCCACTTGGCTGGTTATCCGATCAAATTGGTCGCAAGCCAGTCATTCTCGGCGGCTTGAGCCTACTGGTCTTGGGCAGCCTCGTGGCGGCCTCGGCTGAAACGCTGACCGGGTTGGCGATCGGACGCTTACTGCAGGGCTCCGGTGCCATCGCGTCCGCGACAATGGCACTGGCCGCCGATTACACGCGAATAGAGCAGCGTACCAAGGCGTCCGCCATCATTGGCGCGAGCATCGGCGTGTCCTTTGCGTTGGCACTGGTACTGGGGCCTGTGCTCGCGGCCTGGGGCGGACTTCCGCGGGTATTTGAAGTGACAGCTGTTATGGGTGGCCTGGGCCTCATGGTGGTGTTGTTCTGGTTGCCGGCTACGCCGCAACTCAGCGACGCGGGTCGGGCACATATTGCCGATCGTGAGCGCTTGGGTGAGGCCCTGTGGGGTCGTGGGCTAGGTATTTTGTACGCCAGCATCTTCTGTCTGCATTTGCTGCTCATGGCCGCTTTTACTGCGATCCCCTCGGTCATGACTGACCAAGTTGGGCTGGATCCCGCCCATCACGCTTGGCTTTACCTGGTGACTTTGTGTGGCGCGCTTCCCGGCGTGGCGGTACTGGTCCGGCGGCGGGGACAGACCGGGGATCCTCGGATCTTGATGATGGTGACGATCATATTGACCGTGGCCGGTCTTGTAGCCGCCCTCGGGTCTGTGTCGCTCGCGCTACTGGGGTTGGGTCTGGTCCTGTTTTTCATCGGCTTCACGGCCTTGGAAACCATCCTGCCGGCCTTGGTGTCGATCTTCGCTCCGACCTCGCTGCGCGGAACGGCGATGGGTATTTTCTCCAGCGCGCAGTTTCTCGGGGTGTTTGCCGGGGGCGCTTTGGGCGGTAATGCGCTGCACGTGGGTGGCGCCACGGGCTTGGTGGGCGTCCTAATGGCTTTGACCTTGCTGTGGCTGGGTGCTGTCTGGCGGTTTGGGCGCGCACCAACGGTAGCTAACTGAGCGCTCTTACACGCATTTGTCCGAGAATGATGTACCCCCGAGGGGTCAGCGTTGTTATAGTTTCGAGTAGACAACACCAGCCTGAGGGGCGCCTTCGATGCGCGTGCGGGGCGGTGAATAGACGTTTAAACGGAGAACATTATGGCCTCGCGCGGCATCAACAAAGTCATTCTGGTCGGCAACCTCGGCAACGATCCCGAGCACCGGGTATTGCCCTCCGGTGGTGGCGTCACCAATATCAGTTTGGCCACCTCTGAGAGCTGGCGCGACAAGAATACTGGCGATCAGCAGGAGCGCACCGAGTGGCACAGGGTCGTATTCTTCAATCGTTTGTCCGAGATTGCGGCGGAATACCTGCGCAAAGGCTCCAAGGTCTATGTAGAGGGCTCCCTGCGCACGCGGAAGTGGCAGGATCAATCAGGCCAGGATCGCTACACCACCGAGATCGTCGCGCAGGAAATGCAAATGCTCGACAGTCGCAATATGGGCGGTGATAGCGGCGGTTACCAAAGTGCGCCGGCTGCGAGTTCTGCGGCACCCGCCGCCGCGGACCCTGCGCCCATTGATTTCCCGGAAGACGATATTCCGTTCTAGACGCACCACTTGTTGGCAGCGGTGTTAGGGACGCTCTGACCTCCCATGCGCATTCTCGTTCTGGGCCTCGATTCACCCCTTGGCTACTCATTACGCTCCTTCGCGGCGCCGCTTATGCGTCACGAGATTGTGGGCGTCGATATGGATGCGACTCGCTGGCGCCGTGAGCGCCAGGTCAAGAAACTGATTCGGCGCCAACCGATCGACCTGATTCTGGACGCTAGGCTCGTCACCCAGATCGATGGCGTCGACCCCGTGGGCCAGCCGGACATTGAGCGCACGCGCTGGCTGGCAGAGCTCGCCGCGCGGGACAGGGTGGACTATCTCTTCCTCTCAAGCGCCCGTGTTTTCTCCGGCAAATTGACGCGACCCTACCGAGAGACCGACCAACCGGATGCAACGGACCCCGTGGGACAGACCCTGATCGAAGCAGAAGAGTTGCTCCGGGGCGCCTTGGAGCACGTTTTTATTCTGCGTCTCGGTTTGATGTTCGGTGGTCGCCGGCCGAACCCCCTCGCCCGTGCCTTGGATGCTCTGGCACGCAACGATCGGGTAAAGGTGAGCGAGCATGTGCGGGGCAGTCCTGTACATGTTGCGGAGGTGGCCAGAGTAATCCACGGCATCGTCGACCAGATGGGCGCGGGCGCGCCGCGGTCTGGCGTATATCACTACAGCGGTATTGGTGAGGTGACCGCATACTCTTTCATGGAGACCGTATTGGCCAACGCTTCCCAGTATCAGCCCTTCGAAGATGCCCGGGAGTTGATGGAATTGGTGACGGTGGAGGACGAGCCGGCGACCAGTTTGAGCCTCGACTGCGCGGCCATTCGCCATCAGTTCGGGATACAGCAGCTTAGCTGGAGGGAGTTTGTTCCCCGTGCTGTACGGCGCTACATTGATCTCTACTCAGAAACTTAGGAAAGGTGCGTTCGTGGGTACAGCATTAAAAACGGCGGTGTTGACGGTCAGCGACACCCGGACTCTAGATACCGACACCTCCGGCGCTTTCTTGGAGGAGGCGCTGCTGGCGGCGGGTCATGAAATGGTGGATCGTCAGATTGTTATCGATGACATCTATCAATTGCGTGCAATCGTCTCGCGCTGGATCGCGGATGCTGACGTCGAGGTCATTCTCACTACCGGCGGCACCGGCTTTTCGGGACGTGATTCGACACCGGAAGCGCTATCGCCTTTGTTTGATAAGACGATCGATGGGTTTGGGGAGGTGTTCCGCGCATTGAGTCTGACTGAAATCGGATCCTCGACGGTACAGTCCCGCGCCCTGGCGGGGCTCGCTAATGGCACGGTGATTTTCTGTATGCCGGGCTCTACGGGCGCTTGCCGCACGGCGTGGGAAGGCGTGCTGAGAGATCAACTCGATAGTGAGCATCGGCCCTGTAACTTTGTAGGCGTGCTGCGAGGCCATTAATTGATGGCGCTGACGCCACTATCTGACGCGCTAGCGACATTACTGGCGCAAATCGATTCAACTCCCCAGATCGAGTGGGTTTCACTCGAAGCGGCGAGCGGTCGGTATGCCGCAGAGGCCATTCACTCAACGCTGTCGGTGCCGCCAGCAGATAACAGCGCAATGGATGGTTACGCCGTCCGCACGGGGGACCTGCCGGCTGTGCTGCGTGTCAGTCAGCGCATCCCTGCAGGGAGCGCACCTACCGCGTTGGAGCCCGCCACGGCCGCGCGCATTTTCACCGGTGCAGAAATACCCGATGGCGCGGATGCGGTGGTGTTGCAGGAGGATGCCGAACAGCTCGACGAGGGGGTTCGGTTGCCCGAGGCCCGCGAAGGCCAGCATATCCGGCGCCGCGGCGGGGATATTCAACCGGGCCAGCAGCTGGTGGCTGCGGGTCGGTACCTGCGGCCACAAGACGTCGGTCTGCTCGCTTCCGTCGGTCTCGACGCCGTTCAGGTATTCCAGCCGTTAACTGTTGCCGTCCTGACAACCGGGGACGAGCTGCGCGAGCCGGGCGGCGGTGACCTCGTTTCGGGCGAGATTTATAACAGCAACCGCTTCAGTCTGGCGGCACAGATCCGCGCGCTGGGCATGAACGTGCTGGATATGGGGAATCTTCCGGATCAGCCAGAGCGCATTGGCGATGCGTTGGAGCGCGCTGCAGCCGAGGCCGATTGCGTAATAACAGCCGGTGGGGTGTCAGTGGGGGAAGAGGATCATGTCCGCGGGCAGATCGAGAGCCGAGGCACGTTGAATCTGTGGAAGTTGGCGATCAAGCCCGGTAAGCCGCTGGCATTTGGAGAGGTTTGTGGCACGCCCGTTTTCGGGTTGCCGGGCAACCCCGTGTCGTCATGGATGACCTTCGCACTGGTCGCCAAACTCTGGTTGATCAAACGGCAGGGCGGCGTGGTTTTCGCGCCGCCGCGATTTGCCGTACGGTCAGGTTTTGCTGTGGCCCGACCTGGCACACGGGAAGAGTTTATTCGGGTGAGTCTCGAAGGCTCGGGCACTGCGATGCGCGCCACGCTGACGGGCAGCCAAAGTTCGGGCGTCTTGAGTAGCCTCAGCGAGGCCGATGGCGTGGCTGTGATCGGGCCGGGTCAAACCGTCGCCGAGGGCGACTGGCTAGATGTCATCCCAATGTCCGCGCTGCTCTCACCAGAGGTTGCCTGACGGCTAGTCGCTATAGCGCCGGAAAATGAGTGTGGCGTTGGTGCCGCCAAAACCGAAACTGTTCGACATCACCTGTCGCAGCCCGGCCTGATCGACCCGCTCACGGGCGATGGGCATACCCTCTGCGCCTTCATCGAGATTCTCGATATTGGTTGAAGCGGCGATGAAATCCGATTGCATCATGAGCAGTGAGTAGATCGCTTCTTGAACCCCGGCGGCCCCCAGTGAGTGTCCTGACAGGGACTTGGTAGACCCAATCACGGGGGCATCGTCGCCAAATACTGCCCGCATCGCGTTCAGTTCCTGAATATCACCCGCAGGGGTGCTGGTACCGTGTGCATTGATATAGTCGATACTGCCTTCGAGGCCCTGCATCGCCTGCTGCATGCAGCGCACGGCGCCTTCTCCGGAGGGGGCGACCATGTCATAGCCATCTGAAGTCGCGCCGTAGCCGACCAGTTCAGCCAAAATCGTGGCGCCACGGGCTTGCGCGTGACTGAGTGACTCCAGAACCAGCATCCCGCCGCCGCCAGCAATCACAAAGCCGTCCCGATTGGCGTCATAGGCCCTAGAAGCCCGCTCAGGTGTGTCGTTGTACTGACTCGATAGCGCTCCCATGGCGTCAAAGAGGGCGCTCATTGTCCAGTGCAGTTCCTCTCCGCCACCGGCGAAGACGACATCCTGCTTGCCCAGTTGAATGAGCTCCATCGCGTGACCAATACAGTGCGCGCTAGTCGAGCAGGCCGAGGAAATGGAGTAGTTCACGCCCTTGATCTCGAAGGGGGTTGCCAGGCAGGCAGAGACGGTGCTGCCCATGGTCTGTGTCACACGATAGGGGCCCACACGTCTGATACCGCGCTCGCGGAGCACATCTGCAGCCTCGACCTGACTGGCGGAGGAGGCCCCTCCCGATCCTGCAACAATTCCCGTGCGGGGGTTGGATACTTGGTCTTCAGACAGTCCAGCCTGCGCAATCGCCTGCTGCAAACTGAGGTAGGCGTATCCGGCGGCATCGCCCATAAAGCGCCACTGCTTCCGATCGATGTGCTCAGACAGGTCGATTTGAGGAGTACCCGCAATCTGCGAGCGCATGCCCGCATCGATATGATCCTGGCGCAGCGAGATACCCGATTTGCCGTCGAACAGTGACTGCCGAACAGAGTCGGTGTCATTGCCGAGGCAGGAAACGATGCCGAGACCAGTAACAACAACGCGCTCGAGCATCACATGGCCTCCGTGTTCTGGAAAAGGCCGACGCGCAGATCGGTGGCTGTGTAGATCACTTCCCCATCGACCGACACGGAGCCGTCTGCAATGCCCATCACGAGCTTGCGCTCAATCACGCGCTTCATATGGATGTGGTATCGGACCAGTGAGTGATTGGGCAAAATCTGGCCGGTAAATTTTACTTCGCCGGAACCGAGAGCCCGTCCGCGCCCTGGGTTACCTCGCCAACCCAGAAAAAAGCCGACTAATTGCCACATGGCGTCCAACCCGAGACATCCGGGCATCACCGGGTCGCCTGGGAAGTGGCAGTCAAAAAACCAGAGATCGGGGTGGATATCGAGTTCGGCGATCAACTCGCCTTTGCCCGCCTGACCACCCTCCGAGCTGATGTGGGTAATGCGATCGACCATTAGCATATTGTCGACGGGCAACTGCGCGTTGCCGGGGCCAAACAGCTCGCCCATCCCGCAGGCCACGAGTTCCGCTTTGTCGTACTGTGCTTGAGGCACAAAGGTCTGTTCGGTCATGGGAGGCTTTCCAAGGGGGCTTCGGGAACGGGCAGGGGTAACGCGCCGCGTGTCAGCACTATCCGCGCTGCCAGATCCGGAATTGTAGTGGATGGCTCATGACCAATCCAGCCACATCCTAGCCAACATTGGTCAGTGGTCATTGGTCAGTCCGTTGATGGCCTGTGGGGCGATGATTCGTGTCACCTGGACAAAGCGCTGAAGGCTCCAGTGAGGCGGTCTACTAGGCGTCTTCAGTGTGAGGCTCGGGTGACGGATTGCCTCGGTTACAGTAACCTTCGCGGCTCTCAATACATCCTGAAAGATTCATGCTCGTACCTGTTTTGTTATCCGGTGGCGTTGGCAGCCGCCTGTGGCCAGTCAGTCGCGCCGCCCGTCCCAAGCAGTTTCTGCCTCTGGGTGGCGAGGGTTCGATGCTGCAGGAGACCCAGCGACGGCTCGCGGGGCTCGAATATGGTCCGACGGTTGTGGTGTGTAACGCCGAGCACCGCTTTATGGTCGCTGAA
>MDTD01037989.1_pt1 | contig 14974 bp, 12 predicted proteins | sample 811221 | NCBI WGS metagenome assembly MDTD01 (sample SAMN05326646, study PRJNA326480) | marine metagenome | isolation source: seawater | place: Pacific Ocean: South West | collected 2011
AAAGTTTTTTTAATATCATCCGTTAATTCCGGAACTAGAACAACCCTGTAATTTTGTTGATTATCTGCAATTGGCACCCCAAAACGGTCGATGATCCGCCCCCTGGGTGGGGCCAAGAGCCTGAAATTTATTCTATTCTCATCTGCCAGAGTTTTGTAACGCTTTGACTCAATAACTTGCAAAAAATACATTCGTCCAATGAGAGTAGAGAGTAAAATAGTCTTGCCACCGGCCAGCATTGCAGTGCGTCGAGAGAATTGCTTATGACGCTCACTATCCAAGTGCATCTATTCACCTATTTCACTGAGGAAAGCAAGTTGCCATCGCATAAATAGCCATGACAACAGAGGAAACCCCCCTGCAGACAAAAGGTACTGATACACAAGAGCCTCTGGTTGTATTAAGACAAAATAATATAGTGAAATCAGAACCCAACTTATTAAACTCGCTCCTGCAGCAATTAACAAAAATCCTACCCAAATAACAGCAAAAGAGTTACCAGCTAAAAAACGACGTTGCCAAACAACAGTGCCGTAAACCAAGAGATAGGTGAGAACGTGAATTCCAATTGGTGTACCAATCAGAATATCTTGAAATAATCCAATAACAAAAACTCCATAAGCTGGCATTAGGTCTGGTCGGTGAACAGCCCATGAATAAATAGACATCAAGGGTAACAGGGGCATTACCCTTGACATGCCAGGCAACTGCAAAGGCAAAACATTGATCATCACCAACAGCAAGGTAAAACCAAATGGTGTAAGAGAACGAGCAATTATGTCAAGACGTGACCATGAAATTGATTTCATAATTAATTTTCCGCACTTATATCATTTACTATCCCTTTCAACCCATAATCAAGAATACGTACGTATTCCAGGCGATCACGAGGAACAAAGGGTTGAACGGAAATGCCACTCTCATTAACAGCATCAATTAATCCAATCGGCAATCCAACAGGAAATGCACCTCCATGCCCTGAAGTAACGATTCTATCGCCTGGTGAAACTGTTGCTCCAGGCGGCAAATGAATCAAGCGAGGCCTATTAGAATTGTTTCCAATTAAAATACCACGAGTACGTGTAGCTTCAACTAAAACTGGAATGCGAGAGTTCAAATCAGTAATTAAAAGAACCCGCGTGGCACGGTTTCCAACGCCTGCCACTCTACCAACCAAACCATCACCAGTAATTACTGCGTGCCCTTTGTTAACTCCGGGCTCACGACCTGTGTTTAAAAGTAATGAGTGGGCGAAAGATCCTCCAGCATCAGCAATTACTCGGGCGCTTACAAAACTCGCCTCTGGCCCCGGAAGAAAATTCAATTGCGAGCGCAAGGCTTTGTTCTCAGCTTCCAGTTTTCGAGCAATAGATTGCCAGTGTAAAAGACGATTTTTATCCTCTCGTAATTTTTTATTTTCTAATCTTATCGTTGATAGTGCACGAACCTGTGTAATAATTTGATTTACGGTATTTAAAGGACGTGACATAAGATCAAGAATTGGAGCAACGGTATCAGTAACCTGAGCCCGCAATCTATCAATCATGCCAACATCAGCCTTGGCAATAAGAATCAAAGCAAATGCAGCAATTACAAGCCCTAAAAAAGTGAAGCGATGGCCCAATCCACGAATCGGAGCATCAGCACGATAGATAAAACGTGAATGATCTTTCACGTTAACCCCCAAGAAATTTCTGTTACTTAATATACCTTAAATAAGTTGAATAATAATATGACTCAAATATTAACATATGCTTTGCAATTGCATAGATAAAATAAAGTGTCATAAAAAAAGCTAAGGGGTTCACCATATTTTAGAAGACACCTGTTATCATCATCTGAATTCATGGCAAATTGGGTTAAATCAAAAATACCCTAAACAGCTAAAAGATATATAAAACTCAATACATAGACGTCAATACATCTTTGAGGCGTTTCATCTCTTCAAGTGCTCGACCGGTTCCTAATACAACGCAGCTGAGAGGATCATCAGCAAGAGATACAGGCAAGCCAGTGGCATGACGTAGAACAAAATCTAAATTGGAGAGCAATCCCCCGCCACCGGTCAATACAATACCCTTGTCAACAATGTCAGCAGCCAACTCAGGTTCGGTATGTTCTAATGCAACCTTGACTGCCTCGATAATGGCACCAACTGGCTCAGACAAACTCTCAGCTATCTGACGCTCTGAGATTATAAGCTCCTTCGGAACACCATTCATCAAGTCACGACCCTTGATCTCCATAGTTCTACCATCCCCCTCATCAGGTGGACATCCAGAACCTATCTCCTCTTTTATACGAGCAGCACTTCCCTCACCAACTAACAAGTTATGATTTCGTCTTATATAGCCAATGATAGCCTCATCCATTTTATCGCCACCAACTCGCACCGATCGAGCATAAACTATTCCGCCCAGTGAGAGCACGGCAACCTCGGTTGTACCCCCGCCAATATCAACAACCATCGAGCCCGTAGGCTCAGTTACAGGAAGACCCGCACCAATTGCTGCAGCCATTGGCTCTTCAATTAAAAGCACCCGACGAGCACCTGCACTCTCAGCAGACTCCTGTATAGCTCTTCGCTCAACAGCAGTCGAACCAGACGGAACACAAACTATAACCATGGGGCTCGCAAAGCTTCGCCGATTATGAACCTTGCGTATAAAATACTTAATCATTTCTTCAGCAACCTCAAAGTCGGCAATGACACCGTCACGCAGTGGCCGAATAGCTCTAATATTACCTGGGGTTCTACCAAGCATCCTCTTGGCATCTTCACCAACAGCAAGAACTTGTTTCTTACCTTTAACCTCTGCGATTGCTACAACTGAAGGCTCGTTTAAAACAATCCCTCTACCCTTTACGTACACTAAGGTGTTGGCTGTTCCCAAATCGATGGCCATGTCAGCTGAGAGGAACCCGAATAGTCTCGCAAACATCGTTCTCAAATATCCTTATGAATCAAAAAAACGTATATCGAATCAATCTTTTTTAACCAGTGAAGAATCACCAGTGTTTCTTTTTAAAATAGCATCGCTTCAAATACTAGGCGGAAAGAGCAGATGGTGCTGTTTTTTCTCGTTTCACCAATAACTTGTTTAAAGCATTTATATAAGCTTTCACCGACGCCACCATTGTATCGGTATGTGCACTTTGACCATTTACTGTCTTACCTTTTTCAGCAAGACGAACCGTAACCTCAGCCTGAGCGTCCGTTCCCCCCGTCACAGCATGCACTTGATACAACTGAAGGTGAGCCTCATGTGGAAATAGAATTTTAATTGCGTTAAATGCTGCGTCAACAGGTCCATCACCATCAGAGTCACAGCTTTTAACAATACCGTCAATTTCAAGCTCTAAGATTGCCTTTGGTGGGTAATGAACTGTTCCACAATTGATTTCCAATGATTTCAACTGTATGCGATCATTAAGACGAACGACTTCATCATCTACTAAAGCTACAATGTCTTCATCAAAAACGTCCTTTTTCAAATCAGCTAAATCCTTAAAACGCTTGAAAGCATCTTTAATTGCATTATCACCCAAATCATAACCAAGATCTTTGAGTTTCTCTGAAAAGGCATGCTTGCCGGAGTGTTTTCCTAAAACTAATTTCGAGCTTCCTAAACCGATAGACTCTGGACTCATTATCTCATAAGTACCGGCATGTTTGAGCATTCCATCCTGATGAATTCCCGACTCATGGGCAAACGCATTAGCTCCGACAATGGCTTTGTTGGGTTGAATATTAAAGCCAGTGACCGTTGAAACTAATTTTGACGCTTTAGTTATAAGCGTTGTATCAATATCACTGGTGAAAGGCATATAATCAAAACGAGTTTTAAGAGCCATAATCAACTCTTCCAAAGCCGCATTTCCTGCGCGTTCACCTAAACCATTCATCGCACATTCAATTTGACGCGCACCTGCTTGAACCGCTGCTAGAGAATTAGCGACAGCCAAGCCTAAATCATTATGACAATGGACTGATAAAATTGCTTTATCAATATTTGGCACTCTGTTCAACAGCATTGTAAATATGTCTGCGTATTCATTGGGAACTGAGTAACCTACCGTATCGGGGATATTGATTGTTGATGCACCGCAATCAATGGCTGCTTCTACACATCGGCACAAGAAATCATGATCCGTCCGAGACCCATCTTCAGCAGACCACTCAACATCATCACATAAATTACGTGCCAGTGTAACACTCTCCTTAACTTTTTCAAAAACATCCTCAGGTCCAAGTTGTAATTTAAACTCCATGTGTAAGGGAGAGGTAGAGATAAAAGTATGAATCCGCCCTCGAGCTGCAGAACTAATAGCATCTGCACAACGTTCGATGTCTCCTTTTGTCGCGCGAGCTAAACCACAAACAATTGATTTCTTGATGTTTTTTGCTATTTCGGTTACAGCCTCGAAATCACCATCAGATGCTATGGGAAAACCGGCCTCAATAACATCAACACCCATTGTCTCTAATACCTGTGCTATCCGCAATTTCTCATCTAAATTCATAGAAGCGCCTGGAGATTGTTCACCATCTCGCAGAGTGGTATCAAAAAATACAATTTTATTGGATTTATTATTCATGGGACTATTGTCCTAGCGTTCATAGATATACTCACAAGTTGAATCAGGAGGTGCTTCCCCTGAAGTTCGGTCTTTGTAATTTATTCAAACAAAAAACCTAAATTCAGGGGCATCTAAGCCGAGGGTTCCAAGATAGAGTCCAAAGCCCTAAAAATAAATAAAGGTAAAAAAAACGGTCCGCAAAATAATGGCTCTGTGCGATCGTAATATTCATCAAAAAAAACCCTTTGGTCCGTATGTGTATAAACTGAAGTCCAAAAAAAGAACTTCCAACTTATCCACAAAACATTACTAATTTATAAAGACAACGAAAGAGGGGCTCTTGTCAATATAGTAGTTTGGGAAGAAACTCTTCCAAGGAAAAATTTCTATTATAAAAAAGTTAATTTTAATGAATTACAAAAATAATAGTCACAAAATAATAGAAGAAAAATTTCCGTTATAAAAAAGCCAACTGCTTATTTGAGCTACATCTATTAACAAGCTTTTTATGCATTTCTCTTGGCGCAAATCTATATATGAAATCCCTGTAATTGATACACTAACATATTTGGTTTTTGCTCAATTAACAACCGAACAAAGGCTAATTTTTTTCTTTATCAACAAGTTGATTAGCTTTAATCCAGGGCATCATTTCGCGAAGTTTGGCACCAATTTCCTCAATTGGATGTGCCGCGTTTCGTCTACGCGTTGCCTTAAAGCTAGGCTGGCCAGCCTTACACTCAAGCATCCAATCTCTTGTAAAACGACCAGACTGGATATCATCCAGAACCCGCTTCATTTCAATTTTGGTTTTGGATGTAATGATTCTCGGCCCAGTCAAATAATCTCCATATTCAGCAGTATTTGAAATTGAATAGCGCATGTTAGCCATACCGCCCTCATACATTAAATCAACTATCAATTTAACCTCATGTAGACATTCAAAGTAAGCCATTTCCGGCGCGTAACCAGCCTCGACAAGCGTTTCAAAACCATTTTTTATTAGCTCCATTAAGCCACCACATAGAACAACCTGTTCACCAAATAAATCTGTTTCGCATTCTTCCTTAAAAGTCGTTTCAATGATACCAGAGCGACCACCGCCTATACTTGAGGCATATGATAGGGCAATATCAAGCGCGTTGCCAGTAGGGTCCTGATCTACAGCGACTAGGCAAGGAACACCACCGCCCTTTTGATATTCACCGCGCACAGTATGGCCAGGACCTTTCGGTGCTATCATGAAAACATCAATATCATCTCTAGCTTCGATCAAATTAAAATGGATGTTCAAGCCGTGGGCAAAAGCAAGTGCTGCCCCACTTTGGATGTTTTCACGAATGTGAGAGTTATAAATTTCTGCTTGAAGTTCATCTGGGCATAACATCATAACAACATCTGCCCATGCAGACGCATCAGCAACTGTCATAACCTTCAGGCCCTCTTTTTTTGCTTTTTTTGCGCTTTGAGATTCCTCACGCAGAGCAATGCATACATCTTTGACGCCACTGTCACGCAAATTAAGAGCATGAGCGTGGCCTTGACTGCCGTATCCAACAATGCATACTTTTCTTGCTTTGATCAGATTAACATCGGCATCACGATCATAATAAACACGCATATTCTGCTTCCCTTCAATACAAAAATGAGTCTAGTGGCGATCGAGAATTTTCGTTCCACGAGCAATAGCAGCAACACCAGTCCTAGATATATCAATAAGTCCGAGTGGGACCATCAAATTGATAAACGCATCTAGTTTGCTTGTGTCGCCAACAATCTCAAATACAAAAGAGTCGTTAGTGCTGTCAACAGTGCGTGCGCGGAAGATATCTGCTATGCGCAATGATTCGACTCTTTTTTCACCACTACCTTGAACTTTTACTAAGGCCAATTCACGCTCCACGTGAGCTCCATCAACAGTCAGGTCGTTCACTCCACGAACTGGCACAAGACGTTCAAGCTGAGCTTTAATTTGTTCGATGACCATCGGTGTACCAGAAGTAACGATAGTTATGCGTGACAAATTATCTTCAATATTGACTGCTGCAACTGTCAAGCTCTCGATATTATAGCCTCGACCAGAGAACAAACCAACTACGCGCGCTAAAACTCCCGGCTCATTATCAACGAGCACAGACATGGTGTGAGATTTTATCGTTTCGACTTTAGAAGTCACTCTGAATGCCCCCAGTAGAGAAATTAATTTTTAAACCATCACCATGCCATCATCAGAGACTTCATTGTCTGGCGTGTCATCGGGACCAAATAGCATATCATTATGAGCAGCACCAGATGGTATCATGGGGAAACAATTCTCTTTTGGATCAACCGCAACATCTACAATTATCGGTCGATTGCATGAAATCATTTCACTAATGACATCGTCTAATTGCTCCTTTTTTGTGGCCCTAAGACCAACACCACCATAAGCCTCCGCTAATTTCACGAAATCGGGTAAAGCAGAACTATAACTCTCTGCATATCGACCTCCATGAAGCAATTCTTGCCATTGACGAACCATACCCATGTACTCATTATTCAAAACAAATACTTTTACCGGCAGATTATATTGGATCAAAGTGGACATTTCTTGGATATTCATTTGTATTGAGGCCTCTCCAGCAATATCCACAACAAGTGCATTTGGGTGCGCCAACTGCACACCCATTGCAGCAGGTAAGCCATAGCCCATGGTACCTAAGCCACCAGAGGTCATCCATCTATTTGGGCGTTCAAAGTGGAAATGTTGCGCAGCCCACATTTGATGCTGACCGACTTCTGTTGTAATATAAACCTCATCAAGCGTTTTAGTTAGCTCGTAAAGACGCTCTATCGCAAATTGGGGTTTGATTACCGTCGCATCTCTATCAAAACTTAAACACTTTCGCTCACGCCATTTATTGATAGTTTTCCACCAATTTTTTATGGATTTTTCATCGCACTTGTGCTGACCCGATTTCCAAATTTTGATAATGTCCTCGAGGACATGGCCAACATCCCCAACAATACCTAAGTCAACTCGAACATTTTTATTTATAGATGAGGGATCAATATCAATATGAATTTTTTTCGATTTAGGTGAAAAAGAGTCTAGGTGTCCAGTAACTCGATCATCAAATCGGGCTCCAATGCAAAGCATGACATCACAATCGTGCATTGCCATGTTAGCTTCATAAGTACCATGCATGCCCAGCATACCCAAAAAATGTTTGTCTGAAGCTGGTAGTGCTCCCAAACCCATTAACGTTAAAGTACATGGAAAGTCTGTACAGTGAACCAATTGTTTTAGAAGCTGTGATGCTTCAGGACCAGAATTAATAACCCCACCACCAGCGTAGATGATAGGTTTTTTGGCACCTGCAATAATCTTAACAGCCTCTTTAATTTTGCTAATTTCACCCTTAACTTTTGGCTTATAACTTTTATGCACAACCTTGTTCGGTGACAGATACTTCCCCCTTGCCATCATGATATCCTTAGGGATATCGATCACAACAGGTCCTGGCCGACCACTTTGCGCCACATGAAAAGCTTCATGAATTTTTCGTGATAAAGAGTCTATTTCCTTCGTAAGATAATTGTGCTTTGTACAAGGCCTAGTAATTCCAGTTGTGTCAGCCTCCTGAAAAGCATCGTTACCTATCAAATGAGTAGGCACTTGACCACAAATGCAAATGATAGGAATGCTATCCATCATAGCGTCTAAAAGACCAGTTACCGCATTGGTTGCTCCAGGACCAGAGGTAACTAGAACTACCCCAACATTACCAGTGGATCTGGCATAACCCTCTGCAGCATGAACGGCACCTCCCTCTTGCCGCACCAATATGTGTCTTATTTTATTTTGCATGAAAATTTCATCGTAGACAGGTAAAACTGCACCACCCGGATAACCGAAAATGACATCAACTCCTTGATCGCTTAACGCTTTTAGGATTATTTGTGCACCACTTAAGAGATTTTTGGACATGATATTGACCTTAACACGCTATATTAAAATTTCACTGCAAAATATTTTTTGCCATAAATCCATTTTCAAAAAAAAATTTATGATCAAAAATCTTACAAGAATAAGGAAGCGCAAACTAGTCTTTCACAACGGTTCGGTCAACATAAATTGGCGAATAAATGAAAAGATTTTCTCCCGAAATCTTTTCGAATATTGCGCGTTTAGGATTAAATCTGCCTCTAGTTGATTTCGAAACCATGTAAGTTGGCGTTTTGCAAGTCGACGAGTTGCCTTTTTTGCATCATTTTTTGCACTTTCTAAATCTTTTTCACCATTAAACACAGAGAGTAATTCAGGCAAACCAACTGCTTTCATCAGAGGCAAATTCTCATCAAGCTGCATATGTAAAACATCACGCGCCTCATCCATGGCACCATTTTTTATCATCCAATCAAAACGCACATTTACCTGTGAGTAAATATCTTGACGTTCAGGTAATAAAGCTATTACACCAAAAAATGCATCTGGAAATGAAGCATTAGATTTCTCTTTTTGCCAATCACTTAAAGAAAGGCCAGTTTCTTGAACTACCTCAAAAGCACGAATAAGGCGTTGTGAGTCGCCCTGATTTATCCGAATAGCAGCCTCAGGGTCCAACGAAGCCAATTCTTTTCTAAACAAATTTTCACCGAGTTTTTCATACTGTTCAATTGCATTAGCTCGCGATGATGGGGGTATGATAGGTACTGGCGCCAACCCACTGAGAAGAGCCTTTATATACATTCCGGTACCACCAACAATAATTGGTAATTTTTTTTGAACCCAAGCTCTTTTTACTTCCACGATAACTAAATTAAGCCAACGGCCAACCGAACAAGGATCGTCTGCGTCGAATATGCCATAGAGACGATGTGGAGCCATCTTTAAACATTCAGTTTGTGGTCGAGCAGTTAAAATATTTAGCTGCTTGTAAACCTGCATAGAATCCGCATTAATGATTAAGCCGGAAAATTCTCGCGCAACCTCAATGGCCATTGCGGATTTATGACTTGCCGTAGGACCGGCGATAATTAGTATCCTTTTTCGCAAGGTTCACTCCTTTTGGATCTCAATAAACAGAGTTTAACATGAAAAACATAATTACACTGATTTGCAATCCCAGCACCGTTAATCTCGAACAAGATCACGTTTCTTTAGTTCTAAAGACTTTAAGAGAAATGAATGCCAGAACGACAAACCCGGATTGGTTAACTCGGGGGGTTGCCTGTGATATTCCCTTCGAAAATCTGGGTCTAAAAAAAGCCGATACCGCAATCAAAAAAGTTTTAAAGAATTTTCAAATTGATATTATTTGCCAAAAAAATTTTAATCGCAAAAAAAAACTTTTGATTGCTGACATGGACGCTACCATTATAGTTGGAGAGACTTTGGATAATTTAGCCACACTCGCAAATTGCAAAGAAAAAGTAGCCAAAATAACTGAGCAAGCAATGAATGGTGAAATCCATTTTGTTGAAGCCATAAAAAGACGCATTGAGCTACTTAAAGGTTTATCACTAGAAAATTTAGAAAAAGCCAAGGCCGAAATAGAATTAACACCAGGAGCCGGTGAACTCGTCCAAACTATGAAAGCAAATGGTGCAGTAACAATGCTGATTTCTGGGGGCCTAAGTATCTTCACAGATCACGTACGTCAACTAATTGGCTTCGATAAAGCTAAAGGCAACGACTTTGAGATGGTCGATAATAAATTAACCGGTCGACTAATTGAACCAGTCATAAGCAAAGACGCAAAACTTGAAAGTTTTAAATTATTTGCAGCAACTAATCATATTTCATCTGCAGACACCATTGCTGTTGGCGATGGAGCTAACGATATACCTATGCTTCTAGAAGCGGGAACAGCCGTAGCTTTTCACGCAAAACCAATAGTTAATGAAATAATTGATTTGTCAATAAAATACTCGGATTTAACAGCACTGTTGTATATACAAGGTTACAGGTCGAGTGATTTTGTATAGAAGTTTTTTGATACTTTACCGACATTCTGTATAAACTTTCAGTTTTTTTAGGGACAAATACCTAAATTTTTCTCCAATTTATCGAGACTTCATATTTTCTCTAGCCTTAGTGTATTTCGGGTCGTTCCAAAACATCAGACAACCATTACACCCCAGCCCACAACAACCCTCAATTCCTAGCTTTGGAGGTTTTCCTGTATGGACCCTGCCTTTAACAGTGGGTCGATCTTTACTTAAACCCTGCAATCCACGCTCTACGTCAAAGCTAACCAAATTACTCTCCAATAAAATTTGACGGTCTTTTGACAGCTCTGCGCTAACTCGCGCAACACTCAAAGATGGCAAAGAATTTTTTAAAAATTCACTTGACTCATTGTTAAAAGCAGAAGTTGGAATTCTAATCGAGCGTTCATGTCCAGGAGCTACTTTATTCTTTACCACTCCGGTTTTAGCATCCGTGAAATCATAGAGACGGAGTCGAATTGGCTTAAATTCAAAAGGTGATAAAAACTCAAGAATCACACCCGCAACTAGTGGGTTACGCACAAGAAAAATGATATCATTGTTTTCCCAACAAGTTATCACTCCCCCATAAAGCCAAACACCAACCGTCTCTGTGCGGTCATAATTATGTGATAAATTGGTCAAACGTCCTTCATGAAATCCAAGGGAATAACCACGGTTTTGCAATGTGTAGAGCTCGCGTAAGAATTTTTCTGGTCTCCAATCTTTTGGTGAGTCATACCAAGAGTCTATTGCGCGCCTGTAAGCGCGTGCCGTAACAGCTACGTAATATTGGCTTTTATTACGCCCCTCAATCTTTAGTGAGTCTAATCCCAAGGATAAATACTCATTCAGTTTTGGCATCAAACATAAATCTTTTGAATTTAAAATATATGAACCACTATCATCCTCTTCTATTTTCATAAACTCACCAGGTCGGTATTGCTCTTCAAGAAAAAAATCATAGTTGTTTTTATTATCAGGGGTAATTGTGACTTCCACACCTTCTTTCGTTCGAGCCAGGACTTTGTAGTTCCATCTGCAGCTGTGGGCACAATTACCTTGATTAGCGCCACGCTCAGCAAGGTAATTAGATAGCAAACAACGTCCTGAATAAGTCATACACATTGCTCCATGTACAAAGATCTCAAGCTTGATATCAGGACACTTCTTACGTATTTCTTCCAATTCTGTAAAACTGACTTCTCTAGCTAGAACACAGAGTGCAGCTCCTTGCTTTTGCCAGCTTTGAACTGTAAGCCATGAACAAGCATTAGCTTGCGTGGAAACGTGTAATTCTAATTCAGGTGCATTTTCTCTCAAATAATGGAATACGCCTTGATCTGATACTATCACCCCATCAGGGTTAACCTCTCGCACCGTCTCAACAAAATTTGGTAATTTTTCAACATCTTTATTATGAGCAAACAAATTCAAGGTAAGATAGAAGCGTTTACCAAATCTATGCGTAAAGTTCACCCCTTCAATCAGTTCATCCAGATTAAAAGATGATTGGGTTCTCAATGATAGGTCGGGCGTACCGGCATATACCGCATCTGCACCATAAAGGATTGCTGTCTTCAGTTTACTCAATGATCCTGCTGGCATTAGTAATTCTGCACGACGATGTTCGCTACTTTGTCGCATCCTAGCTCCCCCATTACCTTACGCGCTATTTGCAATCAAAATAATTTAAAATTTAAAGTATATTTCTTATTTGAGTTAAATCCGTACCTTTTTCTTCTAATTTTATTTTTGTATTTTTAGTGCTACAAAACGCAAGCCAGATTGTCCCTCAATGAGCAGTAAAATGCGCTTTTCCCCTCTTTCCAGAGCAGCATCAACCCTATCAATTACCTGCTCTGGTAAAGTCACTTCTTTTTGTGATACTTCTACAATCAAATCTCCAGGACGAATACCTTTTTCAAATGCTGCACTATCATCCAAAACCTCAGTGACCACTACTCCAACTGCAGAGTCATCCAATTTGAAACGTTCACGTAAAGGTTCCGTCACCGCGCTTAATGTCAAACCGAGTGAAGTGACTATCTTATCGTTACTCTTGAGTGTTTTATCAGACCCACGTGAATTCTTGGAAACTTTTTGGTCTTCATCAAGCAAACCGATTGTGGCTTTGATTGCCACTCTCTTGCCATCACGCCATACTATAACTTCAACAGGTTTATCAACCTCAGTTTCTGCAACTATACGAGGTAATTTACGCATTCTAGGAATTGGTTTGCCATCAAACTCAAGTATCACATCACCAGCTTTAATACCTGATTTTTCTGCTGGCCCTCCTTCAATTAAACTTGCAACTAAGGCACCCATTGTTTTTGTTAAACCCAGAGTTTCAGCAATTTCATCAGTTACAGCTTGTATATGAACGCCCAGCCAACCCCGCTTAACTTCACCGTATTTGATCAATTGTTTGATTATCGGTTGTGCGCCCGCAGAAGGAATCGAAAAACCGATCCCAACGCTACCTCCAGACGGAGAGTAAATTGCAGAGTTAATGCCTATCACTTTTCCCGACATATCAAATAACGGTCCACCGGAATTTCCTCGATTTATTGACGCATCGGTTTGAATAAAATTATCATAAGGTCCAGATTGAATATCTCTTCCTCTTGCCGAAATAATGCCAGCCGTAACTGTACCACCCAATCCAAACGGATTTCCAATAGCCATGACCCAATCACCCACTCTTGCATCATCGGAGTCGCCAAAGCCAACCGCAATCATTTTTTCATTGGATTTAACTTTTAAAACCGCTATGTCAGTTTTGGCATCTTTTCCAATGAGATCAGCTTTAAGCCTGTCATTATCTTGGAGAACTACTGTTATCTCATCTGCACCATCAATTACGTGATTGTTTGTGATAACATATGCTTCACCATCTTTTCCAATATCAAAAATAAAACCGGATCCTAGTGAAGTTGCCTTCCTTTGACGTCTTTTTTGACCCTGTGGCTGATTTCGATCCATGAACTGCTTAAAAAATTCCTCGAATGGTGAGCCTGGTGGTAACTGTGGCATCTGCGGTCCGGTGCGACCCTCAATCACCTGCGTGGTAGAAATGTTAACAACAGAGGGTAATAGTCTCTCTGCGAGATCTGCAAAACCATCAGGTGCCGGCTTCGCTTGTACTTTTGCAGTAATCAAAACCAATGCAAAAACAATGAAGACTTTTATCAAATTCTCAAGACTTAGAGCTTTTTTCTCAAAAAAAACGTTCAATTTATATGTCTCCCAAAAAGTAATGTTCCGTCTTTTCCTCTAGTTAAACTAGCTAGCAGAATGACGAGACAAACCATATCCTCCCTAGTTATTAACTCTTCACCAACCAGACCAATGCAAACCCAAAGAAAGCTGTAAAAAGACCGATAGTACGAATTTTTGCTTGTGGCAAAGACAAGATTTGGTCCATGGCTTTTCTCATGGGGTTCGGAAATAGTGCATATGCTGCGCCTTCAAAGACCAAAGCCAAACCAACAGCGACCAAAAGATCAGAAAAATTCATTATTTATAAGCCATTTAATTTTAATTTATTTTCTATTTGCACCAGAGGCTGCACCAAAGAAACGCATGAAATCACTGTCTGGCGACAAGACTAGTGAAGTTCCGTTGCCAAAAGCTTTCTCATAGGCCTCCATTGAACGATAAAATGCAAAAAAACCTGCATCCTTGTTAAATGCATTGTTTAAAATTACTGTACGAGCACCATCGCCTTGACCTCGAGCAATTTCGGCATCTTTCTGAGCATTAGCCAAAATAACTGTCCTCTCACGATCAGCAGATGCTTGAATTTTTGCTTTTTCTTCTTCACCTTTTGCACGCAGTTCAGCTGCTTGTGCGACACGTGAGGAGCGCATTCTTGTATACACAGCTTGTGAGGTTGTGTCCGGCAAATCAGTTCTTCCAATTCGAACATCAATTACCTCCACACCAAAGTCTGAGCCCTGTGACTTAAGTTGTTCACTTATAAGTAACATTACGTCAGCTCTTTTTGCAGTCAACATGTCGCCTAAGAGGACTTTACCAACTTCCTCCCGCACTGCTGAATTGAGACGCCCACCAAAAACTGCACGAAATTCTAAATCAGTAGAGACCTTTTTTCGAAATTCTAGTGGATCAACTATACGGTAACGAGCAAAACTATCCACGTTTACTCGCTTCTGATCCTGAAGAATAACTTCTTGCGGTTGCGGATCCAAATCTAAAATACGCCGGTCATAATATTCCACATTCTGAACGAAAGGGACTTTAAATTTTAATCCTGGGTCACGCTCAACTCTAACTGGGTTTCCAAATTGCAAAACTAGTGCTTGCGAGGCCTGGTGTACTGTAAATAATGTGCTATTAGCAATGATTGCGCCAACAACCAATACTATTGCAAGAATCACGAGATAAAATTTAT
>MDTD01043030.1_pt1 | contig 14973 bp, 10 predicted proteins | sample 811221 | NCBI WGS metagenome assembly MDTD01 (sample SAMN05326646, study PRJNA326480) | marine metagenome | isolation source: seawater | place: Pacific Ocean: South West | collected 2011
CCCGGAAGCTTGGGCACCGCCCGGCGGCAAGCGGAAAGCCGGCCGCCGAGCCCGAACCCAGCTGGGCATTGATCTGAATGCCGACGTTGTGCTGATCGCTGGTCGCCTCGATCTGCTGACCAAATTCCAACCAGCTCCCCTCTTCCAGGCGTTGGAAGGCCTGAGGCAGAGCAAGCACCCCAATCTCGAAGTGCTGGTCTATGGGGAGGCCCCCGAACCATCCATGCACGATCTCTGGGTCCGGGCCGTCCAGCAACTAGCTCCTCAATTGAAAGTGCACTGGGTACCAGGCAAGGATGCATCCCTGGCCGGACCAGTGCGCTGGGCCGCAGATGTGTTCGTCAGCCTTTCGGACAACCCCCAAGAAACCTTCGGAATCACACCCCTGGAAGCCATGGCTGCCGAACTGCCCTGTTTGGTCAGTGACTGGGATGGCTACAAGGAAAGCGTGATTCAACCCGGTGAAGCCGGACAAGCAACAGGCTTTCGAGTAACCACCCGATTAGTGGAGGGCCTTGGGGCAGCGGAAGCCCATGGCATGCTCCACGAGACCCTCGATTTCTGTCGGGCCGTGGGGAGAGTGTCCCAGGGAGTCGCCATTGATCTAGAGCAGTTTCAACACCACCTCTCCACATTGCTAAGCCAACCCGAACTACGGGAAGCCATGGGAACCGCTGGCCGTGCGAGGGTCCAATGCCTTTACAACTGGAAGGCAGTGATAGAGCAGTGGCGACAGTTGGCGGGGGACCTAAACGACCGTCGCCGCCACGCCATCGAAAATGGACAGACAACCCCTCCTCAGTTACCGCCCTGGATGCCAGACACGAGCGTCTCGTTCGGCAACTTCGCCAGTGAGATCCTGCCCGCCAGCTGGAACCCCACAGCCCCTTCAGCTCAACTCGAAGCCCAGTATCACAACAATCCATTCCAGAAATGGGACGACACCCTGCTGAAACAGACCGATGCGCGGCGCAAAGGATGGTGGCTGAAGCAGGGCTTGGTTCAGCCCTAGGGAAGGACCACCTCCGACATCAAGACGCTCCCAAATCCACGTCTGGAGAGAGCTCAACTAGCAGGCGACGTGAACCGGATCGACGGGCCTCGGAGCCTGCATGACCAGCAGACGGCCCCCTAAAACCACGCCGGTCGCTACTGCCAAAAGCAGGCAAGCCCCTCCTTGAAGCTGGGGCAGAAACTTGAAAGAGGTGCACGGCTATAACTCATTTTAGAAACAGAATCGAAACGAAACCGTACGCATTTACGGCGGCTCACTTGACCCAAAAGTGCTACAGACCTGCACCTCATTAACAACAGACCACTCCTCTCCAGCGGTAAAAAATTTTCACAGGCCCTGAGGACAAACCCGCAATTGTCACCAGGCAATTCAGTCCGTATGGTGGCCGCATTCAGACCTGTCCCACTGGCGTGCGATTTCATATCCAACAGGAAAGCGATATACCTGCGTCGACCCAGCTCTACAACCAGATCTGCTTTGCCATCGCAGCTCGGCATTACCCACCAGGGCACCGCCTACCCAGCACCCGTCAGTTGGCGATGCAAACGGGATTGCACCGCAACACAATCAGCAAGGTTTACCGACAGCTGGAAACCGACGGCGTCGTGGAAGCCATGGCCGGCTCGGGCATCTATGTGCGAGATCAGCAGAAACCGCGGGAGATCAAAACGCCACCGCACATCCGCAATCGTGGCGTCACCGACCTCGACCGGGAAGTGCGCAAATGCGTGGACGGCCTGCTCAATGCCGGCTGCACGCTGCAACAGACCAGGGAGTTGATAACACGAGAGATTGATTGGCGGCTGCGTTGTGGTGCCCGGGTGTTGGTGAGCACACCTCGGGAAGACATCGGAGCCTCAATGCTGATCGCCGAAGAACTAGAGCCCTGCCTGGATGTACCTGTCGAAGTGGTGCCAATGGAGGAGCTGGAAAGCGTGCTGGAGAACTCCAGCAACGGAACAGTGGTGACCAGCCGTTATTTTCTTCAAGCGGTAGAGGAGCTGGCGAAGAAGCACAGCGTTCGCGCCGTGGCCGTTGACCTCAACGATTTCCGCCAGGAGCTGGCGATGCTCAAGGAGCTTCGACCAGGCAGCTGTGTGGGCCTTGTGAGCATCAGCCCTGGCATCCTCCGGGCAGCTGAGGTGATTCTCCACTCGATGCGAGGCAATGAGTTGCTGCTGATGACCGCGACTCCGGATGTAGGAAGCCGTCTGCTGGCCCTGCTGAGGGCTTCGAGCCACGTGCTCTGTGATCGACCGAGCTTGCCCTTGGTGGAACAAACCTTGCGCCAAAACCGCTCCCAGCTGATGCGCATGCCCCAGGTCCATTGCGCCGAGAGCTACCTCAGCACAGATACCATCGATCTTCTCCGCAAGGAGATTGGCCTGCAGATCCCGGCGACCGCCAGCTGACACCCCTTTGATGTTTGATGCCATCCGAGCTGACCTCGCGATTATTCGCGAGCGTGATCCAGCCGCCCGAGGCTGGTTGGAAATCATGTGCTGCTATCCCGGCTTCCAGGCCATCAGCCTGCATCGGATCAGCCATCGCATCTGGACCTGCCATTTACCTCTGAAGCTTGCCGCGCGCTGCCTTAGCCAGATCGGACGAGCCTTCACCGGTATCGAGATCCACCCCGGCGCCCGCATCGGCCACAGCGTGTTCATTGACCACGGCATGGGAGTCGTGATTGGTGAAACAGCCGAGATCGGCAACCGATGCCTTCTCTACCAGGGAGTGACCCTTGGGGGCACAGGAAAGGAACACGGCAAACGCCACCCAACCCTCGCCGAAAATGTCGTGGTAGGGGCCGGCGCAAAAGTACTGGGTGCGATCACGATCGGCACCAACACACGAATCGGCGCTGGATCGGTAGTTGTCCGCGATGTAGAGAGCAACTGCACCGTTGTTGGCATTCCAGGCCGAGTGATCCACCAGAGCGGGGTACGCATCAATCCCCTGGCACACTCAGCTCTGCCGGACGCCGAGGCAAATGTGATACGCAACCTGATGGAGCGAATAGATCAACTGGAAGGACAAGTTCACCGACTGCAGAACCATCTCGAAAACATGACGACTGCGAGTAGCCGACCACTCAAGGAACTGCAAAGCGGTCAGTCCCAGAGCCTCAAAGACCGTGAAATCGTTGAGTTCCTTGGTGATTGAAACAACGTCGAAGTCACACTCAGGCAAACAGACATGGCGCATGACAAAAGCGCCTCAAAAAAGGTGCAGGAAGCTTGACCTCCTTACTTCTCAGGAGATTCCATCTCATGAGCCAATTACAGCAACCAATGACATCGAGACGAAACACACTCCATTAATGACATGAACAGTTCTATGAACTCATCACCATTAAACACGCTGAGCGCTAGCACACTTGCTTTATTACGCAAACATAACTTGTTAAAACAGCTTGTGTCTGCCGAAGTCATCAAAAACGCTGTAGAAGGCATCGAGATTCCTGAAGACCACCAAAAGGAGTTACTAGATGCCTACTGCAAACAACGGGGGATCAAATCTCGAGAATCGTTAGAAACTCATCTAAAGCAAATATGCATAAGTGAGCCAGATCTCTACTGGAATATCTGCCTAAACAAACGCATCAATCTACATAGCATTGAGCAGTATAAACACAAAGCTGAGGCACGTTTCCTGGAACGCAAAGATCAACTAGATCGAGTGGTCTACAGCTTATTAAGACAGAGAGATCCTCTATTAGCTCGTGAACTTTTTCTGCAAATAGCTGGGAATGAAGCGACTTTCGCTGATCTAGCGTCAAAGCACTCCGAGGGCCCTGAGAGGAAGAGCCAAGGTTGCATTGGACCTGTTCCACTCACCCAGGCGCACCCGGCACTCGCAGAAAAACTACGCACAAATCCAACAGGAAAACTGATGGAGCCTTTCGCCATCGGCGAATGGTGGCTCATCGCCCGTCTTGAGCGCTACGAGCCAGCACGCTTTGATCAGTCGGTCGCCGAGCAAATGGCTCTAGAACTGTTTCAGGAGTGGGTCGAAGAAGAGTCAACAGCTAAGCTCCGAGCCCTTAGCAGCTCAACGACAGAATCGCCTGAATGACGATCTCCTCACAATCGAGCCTGCTAAGCCATCCTGCCTTTGCTCAGCTGACCACTGAATCTCAGCAGCTGCTGCAGTCCACTGCTGTTTGCGTCGAGTTCGGCATTGGCAAACCGCTCAGCAGCGAAACGGTTGTGCCAAACCGAATTTTGGTCATCGAAGAAGGACGTGCACGCCTACTCGGTCATCAACATGGGCGTCTCTGCACGCTGGCACTGCTTGGAGAACAGGCCGTGGTCGGGTTGGCATCGTTCCTTCGTGCCGAAGGCTGTGAGGAGGTTGCTGCCTCAACACTGGTGAAGTGCTTTGCCATCCCCGATACCACCGTGTTGCATCTATGGCAAAACGATAGAAGCTTCCGTCACTGGTGTGACTCCACAATTTTCCCCGCTGAGCTAGCGAAACTGGTTGAGAAGATTCTGCAAAGTAGTGAGCGCGCCACCTACGGCCTACAGGACGTTTTGAGTCAATGCGCCCCCCATGCAAAGCTAATATCCACCGAACAAAAAGAATGGATTAATCAAATCGACGAACGTCAGCTATTTATTGCCAGTGCCAATACATCCAAAAAAATCGGCGATTCTTTAACTACCAATGAAGCACCGCCTGAAACATTCGGGCCATTGGCACTACGCGCAATTAGCCTACCCTCAGAAGTTGTCAACAAACTCCGAAAAACGGGAGAACAAAAGGCGGAAATAAAAGAGCCAAGCATTGAAACTCAATTACGCCCTCAGGAAACGAGCTCTTCACAAATGCAAGGGCTGCATCCGACAAGCATCAATTTAGGAACCATAAATCTTCGTGATCGGATCACCCTTGTTAAAGGCAAAGGTCCATTAGAAGAAAGCATGGCCTGCTTTCAGATGCTTAGCCAGGCTCTAAAGCTGCCATACAGACGGGATGCGATTGAAAAGACAATCCGAGAAACGCTTCGACGAGGCAAACAACCCAGCCTTCCGATGCTTGGTCAGCTCGCAGCTGGCATGGGTCTTCATGTTGTGGGTGCCAGAGTAGACGCCGATAACTGCACACGACTGAATGTCCCATGCCTGATGAACTGGGATGGGGGATTTGCACTTGCTGTTAGCAGTAATGCAGATGGGCTTGTACTTGCCCATCCAAGTCTGGGCTGGGTTCAACTAAGCCCAGACCAAGTAGGAGAAGCACTACCCAAAGGCTTTGATGTGATCATGATGGATCGCACTTATTCAACCCCGGAACAAAAATTCAATTTCACCTGGTTCTGGCCCTCACTAAAAAAATACAAGAACACACTTTTACAAGTTTTATTAGCCTCATTTGTAGTCCAACTATTTACGCTGGCCAACCCATTGTTAATCCAGGTGATCATCGACAAAGTGATATCCCAGAGAAGCCTAGACACTCTGCAGGTACTTGGATTTGGCCTGGTTGCAGTAACCATTCTCGAGGGTGTATTAGGAAGCCTACGTACATTCCTTTTTGCAGACACGACCAACCGCATCGATATGCGCCTAGGTGCAGAGGTCATTGATCACCTTCTGCGTCTACCCGTTGGTTATTTTGATCGAAGGCCAGTTGGTGATCTCGGCACAAGGATTGCTGAGCTGGAAAAAATCCGAAATTTTTTGACCGGCCAAGCACTGACAACCATCCTTGATGCTGCTTACTCAGTCATCTACATCATCGTGATGGCCTTCTACAGCTGGATTCTCACTATTGTTGCGCTTGTTGTGGTGCCGATTCAGGTCGGAATCACATTGCTGGGAGCTCCATTGTTTCGTCGTCAGTTCCGACAGGCAGCGGAAGAAAATGCCAGCACACAGGCCCACTTAGTGGAGGTTTTGACCGGAATCCAAACAGTGAAGGCCCAGAATGTTGAAGTAGTAAGCCGTTGGAAATGGCAAGAACGATATTCGCGCTACATCTCTCGCACTTTTGAAAAAACCATAACCGGCACAGCGCTCTCACAGACCGGCCAAGTTTTACAGAAGCTTTCGCAATTGATGGTGCTTTGGGTGGGAGCCTCTCTCGTACTCCAGGGCGAGCTGACTCTAGGTCAACTAATTGCATTCCGAATCATCAGCGGTTACGTCACTCAGCCGCTTTTGAGACTTTCAACAATCTGGCAAAGCATTCAAGAACTACGCGTCAGCTTTGAGCGACTTGCAGATGTTGTAGACACCCCACAAGAATCAAATGAAGCTGACAAACAAAAGATTCCCTTACCGCCGTTAACAGGCAAAGTTGAATTCCAAGATCTGCAGTTCCGTTTCCAACCAGGATCGCCCCAGATACTCAAAGACATTAACCTCACCATCCCTGCGGGAACCTTTGTTGGGGTTGTTGGACAAAGCGGCAGCGGAAAAAGTACATTGATGAAACTCATGCCACGCCTTTATTCACCAGAGCAGGGCAGGATACTCATCGACGATTATGACATCGACAAAATTGAATTGTATTCACTGCGTAGACAAATTGGCATCGTCCCTCAAGATCCATTGTTGTTTTCAGGAACTGTTAGCGAGAACATTGCATTAACGGATCCCAATGCCTCTAGCGAGGAGATTGTTAAAGCTGCTGAAATTGCTTGTGCCCATGAATTTGTCATGGGGTTGGACCAAGGATATTCAACAAAGCTTGGAGAACGTGGTGCCAGCTTGTCTGGCGGGCAGCGCCAACGACTTGCAATTGCACGCACCTTGTTAGCCAATCCAAAGCTGCTTGTGATGGATGAGGCCACCAGTGCGTTGGATTACGACACTGAACGACGGGTCTGTCAAAACCTGAGGGAATCACTGGTTGGTTGCACAGTGTTTTTCGTGACACATCGCCTATCTACTGTGCGCAATGCCAATTTGATCGTAATGATGCACCAAGGTGCAATCGTCGAAACGGGTACGCATGACGAGTTGATGTCCAAAAAAGGTCGTTACTTTGCCCTTTATCGCCAACAGGAGGCTGCATAGTGAAAAATAAATTTTTTCACCACATGAAGCAGGCCCAGCACAAGCTTGAACAAGCCTTGAAAAACGGCAGCGATGAAGGAGAGGTTTTACAACAATCCCCACGCTGGATGCGATTAACAACTTGGGGGTTGATGGCTACTGCAGGAGTTAGTTTGATCTGGCTGAGCATCGCCAAAACAGAAGAAATAGTTGTAGCGGAAGGAGTCTTAGAACCAATTGCAGGTGTGCGTGATATTCAAATCCCTTTAAATGGAGTAGTTGATACATTAAACGTAGAAGAAGGTGAACGAGTTAAAAAAGGCCAACTCTTATTAACTCTCGACCCTGAAGCAACAAGTCAAAAAGAAAAAAGCGCCCGACGGTCATTAGAACTAATAAAGAGACAACTCGAATTTAAAAAAACAGAGTTTTCAAAAATGTTGGAGCTTAGTTCAGCAGATCAGGCAAGTTTGAGCCGAAATCTCAAACTCAGCCTAGAAATCAAAAAACGCTACTCAGAATTGGCTGCAGAAGGTGCAACCTCTGAGTTGCAGTTACTCGAACAGCAAAATCGCGTGGAAGAAATCCAAGGACGGCTAGAGAAATCCAAAGTTGATGGGCTTCGCCAGAGTGCAATTCTCAATCAAGAAATACAACAGTTGCTAAGTCGAGAAGCAGAACTTGAAAGCCAAATCACCGAACACAACGTCGCACTGCGGTACCAAAAAATCACATCTCCAGTCGACGGAGTCGTTTTCGAGCTAAGGCCTGGTGGTGCTGGATACGTCAACCGGGGCAATGAGCCTGTATTGAAAGTAGTCCCATTCGACCAATTACTGGCCCGCGTCGAGATTCCCAGCACTGACATTGGCTTTGTTCGCATCGGCCAACCTGTCGATATCTCGATCGACTCTTTTCCAGCCACGGACTTTGGCGTGCTGGCAGGGTCTGTTGTGAAAGTTGGATCGGATGCACTCGAGCCTGAACGGATCAACGAGACATACCGCTATCCAGCAGAGATCGAACTCGACAGCCAACAACTGATGTTGAGAAATGGCCAAACCCTGCCTTTGCAGGTAGGCATGAGTCTCACAGCAAATATCAAGCTTCGCAGCGTCAGCTACCTGCAACTCCTGTTGGGGAGCTTCCGAGACAAAACCGACTCCCTCAGGCAAGTTAATCAAGGCTGAGCAGGTGGACAGCCAGCACGGATCGCGCAAGCCATCAAAATTACTGTCACAGGACCAAGACAAAACCCTTTGACGGGAAGGGGTCTCACCTTTATTATGCTGCCGAGACTTTTTTTCTCGAAACCTTGGCTTACACGACCACCACCGGTGCAGGCGGCACCTCCCTGATCGGCACCTCTGGTGTCGACACAATCTCTAATTCTGGAAACGCCTTTCCTCTGTTCGTTGGATCACAGGGAGGTAACGACACAGTCTCCCTGACCGGCAACTTCACCACTGGCACTTTCAGGCTCGGCGGTGGTAATGACATTTTGACCACCACTTCTAAGTACACTTCCGGTACTATTCAAGGTGACAACGGTAATGACGATATCAACCTCACCGGCGCAGTACAGCACGCTAGTTCAACCATCAAGGGTGGATCTGGTAACGACAGCATCACCTTCGCTGCAAGTTCAACCTTCAAGAACGGTTTCCTGAACGGAAACGCTGGTGCTGACGATATCGACGTCATCGCTGTGAATGGCTCCAAAATCCTTGGTGGTGCAGGAAATGACGCCATCAACGCTGGGGCTATGACCAACAGCTCCACTGTCAACGGCAACAAAGGCAACGACACCATCATCATCACTGGTGCAGTCTCTTCCAACTCCTCTGTTTTCGGTGGTGCTGGTAACGACACCATTTCTGAAACCAACGATGGTGCTCTCATTTTCTACGGCGACTTAGGAAATGACAGCCTCGTCGGTGGAACTTCAACCGACAGCCTTTTCGGTGGTGAAGGCAAGGACACCATCGTGGGCGGTAACGGTGCTGACACCATTTCCGGTGGTGCTGGCAACGACAGCCTCACCGGTGGTACTGCCGCCGACACCATCTCAGGTGGTGCTGGTGCAGACGTACTCGACGGTGGAACCGAGGGAGCAGTTGTTGACACACTGACTGGTGGCGCTGGTGCTGACACCTTCAAGTCTCTGGGTGTCACCGGTACCGCTGGTACAGCCAGCACCGCGCTTGGTACCGTCATCACTGACTTCAGCGTTGCTGAGGACAGACTTGATTTGGATGTCACTACTTTTGGTGGTGCACTCCAGGCGAATGTCGGTGCTTCCGAAACTCACGGCACTTACTACGCTGTTTCAGGAACCTTCGCCGCAAGCACCGGTGTATTCACCGTCAGCAGCATCGCTAATGGTGGTTTCGACACGATGATCGCCAAAATCCACTCCACCAGCGACATCTTCGATGTTGCGGCAGATAGTGGTTCTCAAGTCGCCATCCTCGATGGTGTGTTGGCAACCGCGATTACCACTGCAAACATCATCTGATTAATCAGATAAAAATTCAAGGCCCTCTCAATGAGAGGGCTTTTTTTTTGAAAAATGATTGTTGGCGAAAAATTCATCTGGCTTCATCTTCCAAAAACAGGAGGCACGACTACCACTCAGCTATTCAGAAATCTGAACGTCAAAGACTTGCTTATCGACGATGACAGATTGAAAATAAAGCATGATTCCGTCAAGCTGAGAGAGCAAACATCAAGATGGAAATACAATCACCAAAAAATATTTATTACTTTTCGAAAGCTAGAGCACTGGCTGATCAGTGACTGGGAGCATAAAAGACGCTGGCTGAATCAACCGGATCTTCCATTTGACCCAGTCCGCTCCGGATTATTTTACTCACTAAGACTTGGTGGAACGTGGGTTGCAGCAGATTGGTGGATTCAATACTTTGATCTTGATAGCTCAGTAACAGCATTGCGGCTTGAACACTTAGAAGAGGATTTAAACAAGCACATTCTTCCACTTCTCCCCCAAAATACACCAAAATTCAAATCAATACCGGCCAAAAATACGAAGCCAAAGACCTTGCCGACCAACATAACTCCAAAGCTTAATTCTCATGACTTAAAAATTATTCACCAAAACAATCCCAAATGGAGTAAATGGCAAGAGAAAGTAGAGAGCAGCTGCTAATACTATGATTAGCTTCCTAATCGTTGGTGCGCAAAAAGCAGGCACGACGGCTCTCAGCACATACCTTGGAGAACATCACAAAATCTACATACCTCCATGCAAAGAAGTTCATTTTTTTGATGATGAATCTCAAGACTGGAAGAATAAATCCTCGGTCAGATCAAATTACCATGCAAACTTTCCTTCAATAGATTCTTTGCCTAATACATTGAATGGAGAGGCGACGCCGATTTACAGCTACTGGGCTCCAGCCATGCAACGCATATGGTCCTACAATCCGGCGATTAAATTAATCCTTTGCTTACGCAATCCTATCGACCGCGCCTATTCGCATTGGGCGATGGAAGTAAAACGTGGTTGGGATCACCTTGATTTCAAGCAAGCCATCGAACACGAAGAAGAACGCTGTCGAGATGCTTTACCGCATCAGCACCGCGTCTATTCCTACATATCCAGAGGCTTCTACAGCGAACAAATAAGACGAATGTGGAACTTTTTCCCCCGAAAACAAACATTAATCTTGCAACAACAAGAATTAAGCCAAAATGCAAACAGTACCCTCCGCAAGGTTCATCAATTCCTTGGGGTAGAGCATCAGCCTTCTTCATCAGCTGTAAATGCCAATCCTGGGAACTATCCAGAGCCGATGGACATAGCAACACGAGCTAAACTTCAGGCCATTTTTGATCCAGAAATCAGTCAACTCGAGCAGATGCTTGGCTGGGACCTGAACCACTGGCGTGGCCATGCAACTTGATCAAGAGCCCAAATACCTTGGTTCCCCACTGGTGTTGATCGTTGGCATGCACCGCAGTGGAACCTCGTTGCTTGGCTCGTTGCTCCCCGCATGTGGAATCTCCATGCCGGGCCCGTTGATTCCAGGAGACACTCACAATCCAGAGGGGTATTTCGAGCACGCTGAGATCACAACCCTGCAAGAGCAGCTATTGATTGATCTTGACCGCTGGTGGCCCTCACCCCGGGGGATGCAGTCTCTTCCCCAGAACTGGCTGCATAGCGAACGCGGCCAACTAGCCGCACATAACCTGATCAAACTGCTTAAAGCCGAAGCCAAGCACCAGCAAGGACCCTGGGCGATCAAAGACCCGCGCAGCAGTCTGCTGCTGCCGCTCTGGAAGCAGGCCTGTCTGACCCTAAACATTCCTCTAAGACTGCTGCTGGCGGTACGCGATCCATCCGAAGTGGTGGTGTCGCTTGTGCGTCGGGATCAGAACGCAACCGGAATGGATGAGTGGCGGGCCCAGCGGCTCTGGTGGTACCACAACGCCCAGGTGCTGCGCGATGGCGCTGATCTACCGCTACAGGTGGTGAGCTACGGCCACTGGTTCACCCCAGACACAGCGCTGCAGCAGTTGAACAACCTGGCGCCAGAAGCTTCAGACGAGCAACGACGCCAAGCGCTGGACTGCGTGAAACCCCAGCACCGCCGCAGCCACGCGGGCCCGCTGAACACACCCCTGGCCAGTCCAGTTCAAAAGATGCATCACCAGCTGCAGCAACTGGCCATGCAGCCAGTGGAGCAACAACCAGCCGTGCGTCAACGACTCGATAACTGGCTGCAGCAGCAACCTGAACTATCGGCCTCTGCGCCACTACCTCGCCGACGCAGCCGCTTGAAACGCAAACTGAAAACATGGATTGGCCGACCACCGTGCAATCGGGTTGCAGAGCATCCATGGGGCTACCTCGCAGAAGTGATGTGTGGAAGTCAGGGTCCTGCTGCAGAGCACCAACTGCAGTACTGGGAGGAGCAGGGATTCCGAAGCTTTGAGCTGGAGAAGTTCGCCACTCTTGCCGGCCCTGTTCCAGTGGCTGAACCCTGGGATCCAGGCGACAACAAGATCAAAATCCAAGTGCGGGGGGGAGGCCCGAATCAATGGCCCTCCCACGCCTGGATCCAGCACTGCCCGCTTGGGAGCGAGGTCAACGCAGCACTCGAAATCGTGCCCCTGGGCTGCCCCGGGGCTAGTCCAATCGCAATCAACCTGAAGGACGTTTGTCCTGGCTCAGGAGAAGCCCTTTCGCTCCAGCAGCTAGCCCTGCTGGAGCGTGTTTGGGATCCCGATCATGATCGCGTCAGGCTACTAAGGCAGTTTGGGATCAACGCCTACTGGCTCAAGCCTCAAACAACGCCGAACAACTACCTCGTCCCCACCAGTGAGACCTGGAAGGACTGTGCTTCAAAACTAGGACTGCCCGCCCCGCAAGATCTAAACGCCCTTGGCACAACCCTTTGCCTTGGGGATGCCGGACCTGCACTAAACCGCAACCTGCAACGGCCCTTGCTGGGAATTCCAGGGTTCCATGCTCTCCCCATTGATGATTCACAAACAGCGCGACTGATCGCTCAGTGGCTTCAAGGGTGCCTGGAGCTTGAACTGGGACTTGTCGATGTGGAGGGGCATCAGGGAAAAGAGCGAGTGCCGGGATGGCAAGGACTGCTCCAGAACCCCAATCAGAAGACGCCAATCCTGATTGTTAACCAGCCCATCGGCGCTGATGAATTGTTGGACGAACTGCAGTGGTACCGCCACGGCTGCCCCCCACCAGAGCCTTGCCACACTCCTGAGCCGGAAATCAGGGTGCTGTTCGACCAGGGAAGCGCTCAAAGGGCCAATGGACTGAGCGTGTGCATCAGCCTCTACAACTACGAAACCCGAATTTTGGACGCTCTCAACAGTGTCCTGACACAAACATACGCGTCCACCATCGAGCTCATCGTTGTGGACGACGCCTCAAGTGATCAAAGCGCCCAGGTGGTGCGGTTATGGATGCAAGAGCATCATCAGTTCATGGGGCGCTGCCTCCTGCTGCAGCACTCAACCAACGGCGGCCTGGCCTCTGCGCGCAACACGGCTTTCCGAGAAGCCACAAGCCCCTGGTGCTTTGTGCTGGATGCTGACAATCAGCTGGATCCCCTGGCGCTGGAGCATTGCCGTCAACTCGCCCAGCAAAGCGACACGAACTGCGCAGTGATTCACAGCCTGGTACATGTACAGCATGAGGCGGGGAGTACTGATCCGCGGGTGCTGGTAAGTGACGCCCCATGGCAGCAACAGCTCTTCCGAGGGGGCAATTACATCGATGCCATGGCCCTGATCAGGCGTGAAGCCTGGAAGTCCGTCGACGGCTATACGCATATCCCGGGTGGCTGGGAGGACTTCGACTTCTGGTGCTCGTTGATCGAACACGGTTGGCACGGCGTGCTCTGCCCCCAGGTGCTGGCCACTTACACCAGCCACGACAGCTCCATGCGTGCGAAGAGCACCACCAAACAAGAACGCCGCCTGAGTCGCCTGTTGCAGTCCCGGCATCCTTGGCTCGATTTGCCGCAATGCAAAGACGAGCCGATCTGGCCGAACGGGAAGCCCTAGGACGTTGATGGCTTCTCCGCAGGCCAACGCTCCAAACGCGGCGGCCGGGAGAGCCGGTAATGGGGATGATCCAGACAGAGATTGGGGTTGTAGGCGGGATCATGAAGCAGCTCCTCACCCCAGCGCTGCTGCATCCAAGCCACTTCAGCAGCGAAGCGTTTTGCCTTTTCGCCAGTCAAGTCATTGCCTCGACTGACTGACTCATGGTGAATCAATTTCGCCGCTGGCGCATAAATATTTTGCAACCCAAGCTCTCGCAGTTTTAAGCAAAAATCAACATCATTAAATGCTACTTTGAGCTGATCTTCATTCAAGCCATCCACTGCCTCATAATGACAACGCTTCACCAGCAGACAAGCGGCTGTAACGGCAGCTATTTCCTGCGTTAACTGTGCAAGCGAAAAATAACCGGGGTGATCTTCAGGGCAACGGTGATGAACATGGCCGGCTACACCTCCGATACCGAGAACCACACCTCCATGCTGAATGGTGCGATCGGGATAGAGCAACTTTGCCCCCACAGCACCCACCCCGGGTCGCAATGCTTGAACCACGAGCTCTTCAAGCCAACCAGGATCAATCACTTCAATATCGTTATTGAGCAAGCAGATAAAATCACCACTGGTGTGCTGCACAGCCGAATTATTCAATGCCGAATAATTGAACGGTCGGGGATCATGCAACACATGGACCAAACCCTTCTGTTCCAATTCCGCCAACAGAGTCAGAGTGGATGGCTCGTCAGAGCCATTGTCGACCACCAGCACCTCAAAATCCGGATAGGACGTGCACTCCAAAAGACTAGTAAGACAAGGGCCCAACACCTCAATGCCATTACGCGTGGGGATGATGACGCTCACCCGAGGCGCAGGATCCGGCAAAGCCAACTTTGCGCGGAATCCCACCTGACTCCAACTCATCTGCTCAAACGCCAGGGCAGAGCGCTGAAGATGTTCAGAGATCGCACATTCTGCAGACCGAATTGAGTACGACTTGGCGTTTACTCCGCTAGAGGTACTCTCTGAATGTATCCGCCAGTGATAAAGAACTCTGCGGATATGCACGATCTGATCACGCCGCAGCATTTCGCTACAACGAAGCACGAGATCATGGTCCTGCGCGCCTTCCAACCCCTCACGGAATCCACCCACTTGGCGCACAAGATCTGTGGAATAAACACCCAGATGGCAGAAAAAGTTCTGTGATTCAATCAGCACAGGATTCCAGTCACCCTTGAAATAAGGGTCAAGGCGTTTGCCATTCGGATTGATCTTGTCTTCATCGGAATAAAACAGCCGCGCCTCTGGATGGGCCTGGATGGCCTGCGCTACCCAAATCAAGGCGTCGTCGGGCAGAAGATCATCGTGATCCAGCAAGGCGAGCCAG
>MDTD01067326.1_pt1 | contig 14973 bp, 12 predicted proteins | sample 811221 | NCBI WGS metagenome assembly MDTD01 (sample SAMN05326646, study PRJNA326480) | marine metagenome | isolation source: seawater | place: Pacific Ocean: South West | collected 2011
CTCAGGAAAATCAAAAAAACGATTGCATGAAATCACCGACTCTCTTCGTCGTCAGGCATTTGATCTAAGCAAAGTTTCTGAGGAAGTAGCATCACGAGTTGAAAAGACATCTCGACAGGTGCAACGTCGAACATTGCAGTTGTCGAAGGTTTCCGAAGATGCGGATTTACGTGCTCAAGCAATTTCTGAGTCGTTACGACGCCAATCAGAAGATTTATTTTCGGTAACCTCAAAAGCAGCTGATGATGCGGAAAAAGTTGGAGAAAGACTGTTCAAAAATTCGCACGAGTTAGTTTCCACATCTGAAAGAGCCGCGACACGAGCAGAGGATGCTAGTGATTTATTGAGAAAACGAAATGATGAATTGATGAAAGCGTCTAGTGACATTGGTGAAATAGCAAATGCTGCAGCAAATAATTTTAGCAAAAGAATCCAAGAATTGCGTGTAGCATCAGAAGACTCAATCAACAGTGCCGGTGCAGTTGGAAAGAATTTGGATTCTTGCTTGAGTGAGCTCTTACTTTCTTCTGATGAAGTTGCTAATAAAGTGCAAGCAAGTGCAGAATTATTAGAAACTCATTCTCAAGATTTAAGTCAACGATCAGATCGTATTTCAGCACAATCAAACCTTATTGGGGATGAGTTAAGACGACAAAGAGATGAACTGACAGATACTGGCCGTCTTGTGGCTGCTCAGTCATCAGATATCGAAATGAAAATAAGTCAACAAACTCAATTACTAAATGAAACATCGGACAAGGTTTCATCCGAAATTCGTATAATTGGTGAGGCTTTGCATGAGCAAGCACGAGAATTAGTTGATACGTCAGATTCTGTAAATCTAGCTATAAAAAATAGTAGTGATAACTTTAGAGAGCAAACTGAGAAATTAAGTAAATTTGCTGATAAAACAACAGGTAAAACTCTTAATGTGAGTGAGGTTTTACGCAAAATTTCCAGTGATCTGTCCAGAGTTTCTGGAGAGGTTCTTGACCAGGTTGAGCGTGTTGGAGATGGTCTACAAAGTCGGGCATCCGAGTTGTCAACGGTGTCAGCTGATGCAGTGATCAATGTAAATGAGATTGTAGAGGTTGTTTACGAGAAAGTCGGTGAGCTACAAAACATGTCAAACCACCTAGCTTTGAGGGTCAATAGCACTGGAGAAACAATACGTCAAAATACTGAAGCCTTGGCAGACTCAACTGAAAAGGTTAGTGGAAACTTAAATGGTCTCAATAAATTACTAAATCAAAGTGCTCGCAACATAAATAATGCTTCAGAAAAAAGTACAATTTCTATTGCTGCTACTACTCAAGCTTTAATTGATGGAATGAGCGAAATGAATTTAGTAACGACTAATGTTGATGAAACTGCGGTTTCGTTGGCGAGTCGTGTAGAGGAAATCAATGGAGCTTCTGAAACAGCATCAAAAAGATTAACGGAGTTGGGTGTGAAAATAGCAGAGGAAACCAAGAGAATTCTCAGAAACTCAGAAATTGCGTCGGTTCAGTTGACTGAAACTTCAGACTTAGCTGTAGACAGAATTTCTACAATGTCAGGAGAGGTTAAACTGCAAATAGGGGCAGCATCAAATTTACTTGATACTGAAGGTGAAAAACTTGAACAGATTTCTTGTCGAGCTACGAGCTTATTTGAAAAGGTTGGTTCTACTTTGCATGATCAGGCTGAGGAGTTAGATAGGACAGCAGATAAAGTAGCAAAAAAACTTGAGGGTGTCGGGGAGGAAATGCAGAGAGGTTTTGTTAACATGACAACAGCCTCCAATGAAGCGGCAACGCGAATGCACGCGGCAGGCGAGACACTTAAAAAAAATTCAGATAATTTGGGCAATACTTCTCACACAGCGCTTGACGAAATTTCTAGTGTTGGCACAGCCCTTCAAGATCGATCAAGAGATATTGCACTTGCCTCAGAGAAAGCAGCAAAGCTTGTTGCCTTAGTGTCAGAGGCTTTAAATCGCCAAATAGATGAATTGACTAGAGCTGGTGATCAGGCGTCGCAAAAAATACGAACCTTTGGACAGGAATTTAGTGATAGTTCGAAAGAGCTGGGAAGTCTCGGTGAAGAAACTGCAGTTCGGCTTGTTAATGCTGGAGCAACTTTACGAAGTCAAATTGAAGATTTAGATACTGTTAAAGGCAAGGCTGTTGAAATGCTCGAGCAAATGAATGTTTCTTTAAAAAACAGTCAAACTGACATGGGTGTATTATCACAGGATGCATCTCACAACCTAAAGAAAGTGGGTGATGTTTTAGAGGAACAAGTCATTGATGCTACTGCATCAACCGAGAGGGCTTCAGCGAGACTTGAAGGAATTGCTTTTACGCTGAAAAGATATAGTGGCGATCTTGATGCAACATTGTTGAATGCTGGAGAGAGACTTAATGAGGTGGGCCAGCTATTAAAGGCGCGCACTTTAGATCTAAACAAGGCTTATGATGAAGCAAGTAATCATTTGAAATCTTTTGGAGATCAAATTCACCAACAGACATCAGACTTATCAGGGGCATCTGGAACCGCAATGGTAAACATGAACAGAGTCAGCACTGGTTTACATGAGCGTACACAAGAAGTCACAACGAGTGTAGATCGTGCAGCAAAGTTGATGAATTTAGTTACTGATGCTTTAAGTCACCACACAGATAACTTAAGTAATAGCACTGAAAAAGTGAGATTAGACTTTGAGACGGTTGATCAAATTTTTGAAGAAAAAGTTGAAAAGATCTATGAAACCAGTTCAAAAGTAACCAATGAAATTTCACAAATTGGTAACGCCATGGATGAGACAAACCAGCTAATTACCAAGACAGCTAAGCGTACCGCAGAGGATATTCATGAAGCAGCAAAATTGTTAAATGATAGAGCTAAGGAACTGGGTAATACCTCTGATGATGCAACTTCAAGACTCTCGCAAGTCGGATTGTCGATGGCTGAGCGTGCAGATGAAATTGGCCATGCAACGGAAACGAGTATCTCAAAGCTGAAAAATGTTTTTGAACTCTTACAACGTCACTCTCGAGAAGCAGCAGGTCACACAAGGCGCATGTCTAGTTCTATGGATGGTGCATACGATAATCTTCGTAGGCAAATAAGCGAACTCTCAATTGCTTGCGAAAAGGCGGATACAGGCATGTCAACTTTGGCAAGTACAGTCGGTGACAGAGCAAAAGAAATTAATAAAGTTACTGGCAAAGCTGTCGGAAAAATAAATCATTGGGATAAATTAGTGCGTGAGAGTGCCGCTATTTTAGACAGCACTGCAGTTGAGGTTAGTAAACAAGCTAAATCTGCAACTGAAGCTCTCAACCGACAAACTGAGGAAATGAAACTTGTTGTTGGTGATGCGTCCGATCTCCTCAATGCACTGAAAATTAATTCTAAAGAAGCTGGTTTGGATGATTTTCTTCGTCGAGCAACCTTTATATCAGAGCGCTTGCAATCGCTTGCAGTTGACATGAGTCGTTTGATGGAAACTTCTATTAGCGAAGAGGATTGGAAACGGTTTAATAAAGGAGAAAAAGGTTTATTTGTTCGAAAAATGCTTGGTTTTCGTGAGAAAACTCGGCTGGCATCTATTAAAGAGCGTTTCCAGAATGAACAGGAGTTTCGGAATTATGTTTCAAGATATTTGGATGAATTTAAGGGTTTTCTCTCTGAAGCTAGAAAACGAGATCAACAAGGCGTACTTTCTACCATCTTCCTGTCTTCAGATATGGGTAAGCTTTACATGGTGCTCACCCAAGCTCTTGGACGGGAATTATTAGAGGAATAATTGATTTAATTAATCAGATAGACGTTAGACCAGTTTAAGGATCGTATCTTTAAGATAATCCTCAAATCCAAATGCTCTACAATACCATATGCTCCTCTCATTTGAACTGATCGGGCCTACCACTGGGGAAGAAGAATAATCAGTATTGTTCAAACCTAGCATCGTAGGTATGTCCTCTTCTGCGTGAAGTCCACTACCGATCAAGTAAGGAATTACAATTAAATTATCCGCAGTTGTTAGTCGTGGAAAATCTGAAATTAATGGTGGTTGTTCAATGAAAACTGCTTTTGTTTCTACACCTTCCATTTTTTTATTGATTTTGTGCGCTAATAGACTGGTCTGATCGGCATTCTGCGGATTATTTTTATTCCCATGAGCTGCAATTAAGATCTCAACATCACTAGGGTCTAACGAATTTTCAACAATAATAGAATTAGCAAGTTTTGCCATAAAATGAGGCACATCTGAGTGTAGCCCAATGGGGTCAAGGACTCGAACCGTTGTATTTTTATCGACCTTTTCAAGTGCTTTTGGTATGAGTTCATCTGTTATGTAACCATTACTACACAACATGGGGATTACAATTAACTCATCAGTTTGTATTTTAGATAATACATCTGTGATAAACGGAGATTGTCGCAAAAAACCACAATGGACCTCATCAAAAGTACTCTGCTCGCTGAGATTTTTGGCTAAACTGAAAATTGGGTTATCTATCCTCGGCTTCGATGACCCATGAGCAGCTAGCAAGAGGGTTTTGTTTGCTGATTTGACATAATCATTACTCAAAGCAGGTATGTGCCAGCTTAACTCCTCAGCTAATTCAACAACGCGTCCAATTATCAAAAGACTTGGTGCTTTTAGTCTTGCTTTTTTTATGCTTGAGGGAAGTTCCTCGAGTGTAGTTATTATGGTTCTCTGGTTATTTGTTGTGCCACGCTCTACCGCACCTGCAGGAGTAGTTGCTGGTAGCCCTGCTTTTATGAGTTCATCCTTAATTTTAGCAATATTTATCAACCCCATGTAAATGACGAGAGTTGTATCTGGATCGGCAAGGCTTTGCCAATTTAAATCAAGGTGTTTTCCATTACGACAATGTCCTGTCACAAAGCGCACACCAGTTGCTACACCTCTATGAGTTAACGGTATACCTGCATAGGATCCACAACCTGCCGATGCGGTAATGCCGGGGATAATTTCGAAGGGAACATTATGTTTAGCTAGTTCCAAAGCTTCTTCACTACCCCTGCCAAATATAAATGGGTCGCCGCCTTTGAGACGAACTACTGTTTGATTATTTTTCGCTAACGATACCAACAACTTGTTGATTTCATCTTGAGGCATGTAATGGTTTCGTGCAGCTTTTCCAGCAAAAATTTTTTTTGTATTTTTTGGAACCAAATCCAGTATTTTTTGGGACACAAGTCTGTCATACACAACAACATTGGCTTTTTTTAAAATCCTTGCCGCTTTTACTGTTAGTAGTTCTGGATCACCAGGCCCAGCCCCAACAATATACAATGTTGTTTGACTATTCATGGATCAGATTCCCGCAGTAATTTTGGCGTTTGATTGTGATTGTTTATAATTTCTTACAAAATAAAACACTTCACTTGCTAGGCGTAAAATCACAACCTTTTTTGTTAGTGGTGCAACCTTAAAAGGGATCTTTAGCATTACGGGTGTAATACAGTAAAATCTTATTTTGTATGCAAGCCCTCCAACAATCAAAGCAAAGGTAGAATAAAAAGCCAAAGCGTAAAAATGTATCGCCATAGTAACTTCCTGAGATTTCTATACACAGCCAGTGGGCTTTGGTAGGCCAGCTATTTTACAAGCTTGTTTGGATGGGCCATAAGGAAACAATTCATATAGATATTTATTCGAACCTTTTTCAGTTCCGAATTTTTTTTTCACGGCTTTAACAAGTACGCGAACTGCAGGGGCGATTTGGTATTCGTTATAATAATCACGGAGAAAATTTACTACTTCCCAATGCTCATCAGTCATATCAATCTCTTCATATTTAGCAATAAGTTTAGCCAGTTCTTCACTCCAAGAACCTATATCAACAAGATAGCCCTCTTCATCTGACTCGTAAGATCTTCCATTCATCTCATAAGGCATAATTAAACTCCTCTAAAAAATAGTTTTTTATTATTACAGCCATGACTGTATGGGGCCGTGTTCAACTACCAAATCAACAAATCCAGAGTAATCAACAATAGTAATACCATCAGATACTTCACTCTCTGAAATACCTCTTGCTTTCAGATCAGGACCAAGAGCAAAAAAGGGATGGTCTTTTTGCGCGGATAAAATTTTTTGTGATATCGAGGAATTCTTAATGGCAGCCAAAACACCATCTTCAATTAAAAGTATTGGCGATCCACTCAAACTAAGTCTTAAACAGCTATCTAGATTATTACGCTCAAAGGGTGATTTATTTATTGTATGTATCATAGAAAAAATCCAACAGACTAGCCACTTATGATAACGTCTTGCTCAGCCATTATTACTGCCAACTCCGAACTTGGGATAACTTCAACTTCAATGATAAGGTCTTCAGATTTCAAACCGCGTGATTCCATTGATTCTTTTTCAACAAGAATACGCCACTCCATATCCATCTCACCATCTTCTTCAGCATCTTCTTTCTCCATGGCAATTATGCCGTAGGTTTTCGAGAAGTTTTTCATGTTTACGGCTTCTGTATTATGACCTTTTTTAATTTGATAGACGCCATCATCAATAAAAACGATGCAAGCGTGTTGTTCAAATGCAGCAGAGATAAGTACAGCCTCTAAGATTTCCAGTGCATATATTGTCCCATATGGTGCTTTACGGTTCACATACATGAATTTTTTTGTTATCCCAGTTGTTATAAATTCAATTTCTTGGCTCACTATTAATCTCCAAACACTACTAAACGATCAGAAGCTATGCCAACTTCTGTCAATTGGCCCAAGCCAGAAATTCGGAAGCCCTTAGCGAGATTTTCTTCAGTTATTCCACGGCGCTGTGCCGCAGCAACACATACAACCAAGTCAACATTATGCTTTGAGGCGAGTTCACCCCATAATTTTACTAAATCCCGATCATCAGATTGTGGTGAACTTAACTTGTTTGCATTGTTTACACCGTCGTAATAAAAAAATACACGCATCACTTGATGGCCTTTATAGATGGCTGCTTTTGCAAAATGGTAAGCCGAATCTGAAGCCTGATGAGTAAATGGTCCTTCGTTTACAAGAATGCCAAATTTCATGTATTTTCCATTCTTTTGAAATGAACATGTGATGATTGATTGAGAGCGTTTCTTCCACCTCGCCAATGTTCAATGTGATGTTCAGTAAAAGGCAGTTTCGCAAGCTCAAAAAAGCGTGCCCAGCCAACACGGTATGTCCATTTTGACATTTGTTCCCAAGAACGTCCTTCTTCTTTAAATGCTTATAGGATTTTTTTTTAATAGTCTTCGCAACTTCCGGCTAACTTGGTGCGTTGTTGTCAAGTCCTGACGCAACAAGTTTGTGGAGGGCGGATTCTATCCTAAAGCCATTTAACATAAAAGCATAATGCTGTATATTAAAATAACCAGATACGTTACGTTGAAACATTAAGTTTTTTTGAAAAAATTGAATTTCCTGATTATTTTTATATATATTTGATAACCTTCATTTAAAAAATTCAAGTTTTTGAGGGTTAGTTATTAAGGTCGCGTAGTAATTTAAGGGTAAGTTTATTTGAACGCTTAAAACGTCAACAACATTGTTATTGTTATTTGCACAATGGAACGAGACGGCGACACCAGAAAATATTGCCTGCAATGGAGGTGTCAATTTTCTGCGACAGGTAATTAAAGAAGGAAGTCGATTTAAAGATATTGAACTTGATGCCGAAATGTTAGGAAAATTGAATAACTTATTTTCTGACTGGTCAGACGAAAACATTGGAAATTCTTAAGAATGAATCTCGAAACAACTATTAAAAAGCATGACCGTGAAATTATCATAGCATCGTGGCTTTCCATTGTCTTGATGATGGTTTTTGCAATGGTTGTTCTGGGTGGTTTTACAAGGCTCACTCACTCTGGTTTGTCAATGGTTGAGTGGCGTCCATTAACGGGATGGTTCCCACCGCTAAGTCAAGATGATTGGGTAGTAGTGTTCGAAAAATATAAACTTTCACCAGAATTTCAAAAAATCAATTCAGACATGGAAATAGATGGTTTCAAGTCGATTTTTTGGTTGGAGTATCTGCATCGATTATGGGGAAGAATTATTGGAATAGCTTTCTTAGTTCCATTTATATTTTTTCTTTTTTGTGGGTGGATCAGCAGAGGACTCGCACCGAAACTAGTAGGATTGTTCATACTTGGCGGTGTTCAAGGTGTCATGGGTTGGTATATGGTAAAAAGTGGTCTCGTGGACAAACCCGACGTGAGTCAGTATCGGCTTGTAGCACATTTTTCAATAGCATTAGTTATAATAGGGGCTATGCAGTGGATAGCTTTTGAGTTGTTTTTCCCAAAAAAACCTGGGGTAATGGTTAAGAGCTCTCTTAGATATTTATCTTTTTTTACAGCAGGTTGGGCTTTTATTACAGCTGTTTCAGGTGGCTTTGTTGCTGGCTTAGATGCCGGTTTCTCATATAATACATTTCCTTTAATGAATGGAGATTTGTTTCCCCCTGATTTATATCAACTTTCTCCTTTCTACTTAAATTTTTTTGAGGATGTAACTAGTGTTCAGTTTAACCATCGTCTTCTAGCTGAGATTTTATTTTTGATAGTTGTTTTAATGTGGTTCAGAACGCGTGGCGTATCTTTAAGTCATCGAGGACGAATAGCTGTAAACTGTCTAGCGGCATCTGTGTTAATTCAGGTAACACTTGGAATTTCAACTTTATTGTTAATGATTCCTGTTACCCTTGCTGCAGTTCATCAAGCAGGCGCAGTCGTTGTATTTATGACCGCGCTTTGGTTAGCACAAGAACTCAATAAGGGCTGAGGCTAATCCCTTACTTTTTAATTTGAGTAACTGTGAACAATGTTGTCGCAACTGTTGCGATTAGTGCGAAAAAAATAACTGATAAAGGATATATATACGATTTAGAGGTTGCAGTATTGATCTGATTGTTCATTTTAATTCAAATTGTTTGAACAATCGATGTAACATCCATAATTCAATCTAATAATAGTTTATAAAGTTTGCCTTTTTTAGGGGAACTTTGCTCTCAATTGTGAACACTTGTTCTTAAAATCTATAAATTCAGGTAAATAAACATATAAATGTTCAAGTTTAAAATTTATCTCCGGTTTTTGTTTATTGTTATTGCTCTTGCTATTGGAACCGCTCTGGCTCCGACTTTAACGAGCTGCAATGTCATAGATAATGTTGCTGTTCGTTACGATAGACTCACTTCATATAAAATTGATTCGCAATCTCAAATGAAACATTTTGCTGATGTTTATGATAAATACGTTATCTCAGAGGCTGGAAATCGTGAGATACGTAAAAAAAACTTGGAACAGTTTCGTGATGCAATTATTAGAGTTCGACTCGATTATGTGCGAGACGTACCGGAGTCCACTCTTATAAAAACTGCAATAGACGGCATGGAAAGCGCAAGTCCAAGGCTAAAGCATGGCAAGACAGATCCAAATTTCTTGATCGAGGTAGCTCTTGATAAAATGATGTCTTCCCTCGATCCTCACTCAAGTTACCTGAACCCAGCAGAATTGAAGGAAATGAAAGTTTCGAATCAAGGTGAATTTGGAGGATTAGGTCTTACTGTCACAATGGAAGGTGACTTTGTAAAGGTTATTGCTCCGTTGGAGGACACCCCTGCTTTTCGTGCAGGTCTTAAAACTGGTGACTTGATTTCACACCTCAATGGGGAGGCAATTAAAGGTAAGGATATTCACAAAGCAGTGTCGTTGATGCGAGGTCGTCCTGGAACGCAAATTCGCTTGACTGTGAAACGGGGTGAACTTCTTCCATTTGATGTGAAAATCCGTCGCGCTATCATAAATGTCAAGTCAGTACGCTGGCGTATAGAGGGGGATGTTGGTTACGTGCGGATTGTTAGTTTCACAGAAAAAGTAGCTTCAGGAATTGATGATGCAATGGAAGAGATGAGAAACAAACTAGGAGATAAATTAGCTGGAATTGTACTTGACCTTCGCAATAATCCCGGTGGGTTATTGCATCAGTCTTTAACATTATCAGATGCTTTCCTCGAAGAAGGTGTCATTGTAACAGTTGAGGGTCGAAGAGAGGGTAGTCAGCGAATTTTTGAAGCGGAGCGTGGTGATTTAGCTAAAGGATTACCAATTGTGGTTTTGATTAACCCCGGTTCTGCATCTGCTTCTGAGATTGTTGCAGCTGCCCTTCAGGACCATAAACGAGCTACAATAATGGGACAGCGCTCTTTTGGGAAAGGCTCCGTGCAGACTATTACACCTTTACCTCAGGAGGGGGCTCTTCGGTTAACCACCCAACTTTATTTTTCACCTTCTGGGCGAGCAATACAGGCGCGTGGAATTATTCCAGATATAGAGATAATCCCTATGAACAGTAAAAAAATAGAAAAAACAAAATCATCTCTTTCAAAAGGAGAGAAAGATAAAGTCCAAGCTGAGATTGTTTCAAAAAACCGAACCAACCGCCAACGTGAGTCCGATTTACCGGGCGCGTTATCAGCTGTTGGTAATTATATAGAAAATCAAAATCCAACATTACTTGAAGAAAAATGTATTCCAGCTGGCAAACTTGAAGACAGAACCCTTGGATGTGCGCTAGCTCTGATTCAAGCTGAGTCTCGCGCGAGTTTTTTGGCATCCTTTGGTAAATCTTCTGCGATGTAGAATGGAGGCGTTATTGGCTGAACAACATTTTGACCCCATGCATAATGTTGCTGGTGAAATCATTGAGCCCGGAAAATTAAAGGAAGTTGCACCGGGGATTTATTGGATACGTATGGCCTTGCCGTTTCAATTGGATCACGTCAATTTGTGGGCTCTAGAGGATGATGGGGGCTGGACACTAATTGACACTGGTCTAAAAAATGACCAAACATTGGCTTCATGGGAGGCATTGTTTGCAACAAGTCTTAGTGAAAGACCAATTAAACGGATAATCGTTACTCATTATCATCCAGATCACATAGGTCTAGCAGGTTGGCTCACACAGAGACTCAATGCTGAAATGTGGATGACTGAAGCTGAATGGGAAACTGCTACCTTACTCTATAATTGCTCATCGCATGACTACACTGATAAATCTATGAATTTTTATAGGGCCTCAGGATTTGATAATAGGCATATGGATTTGGTAAAAAAGCGCCAAAATCCCTATACGCAAAGAGTTTCACCAATACCAAAAAGTTTCTGCAAAATAGCTGAGGGAGATCTAATCTATATTAATGGAGTTGAGTGGAGAGTAATCATTGGAAAAGGACACTCACCGGAACTTATATGTTTGTACTCAGAAGAAACTCGTGTTTTAATTTCTGGTGATCAAATTTTACCAAAAATCACTCCTAATGTAAGTTTGTGGCCGATGGTCCCTGAGGCCAATCCGTTAGAAAATTTTTTATTAAGCATTAAAAAATTCCAAAATCTGGATCCTTGCACCCTTGTTTTGCCAAGTCATAATTGGCCATTTCGAGGACTTCATGCTCGCTTGATTGAGTTGATAAAACACCACGATCAACGAATAAGAGATGTTGCTATCGCCTGCTCTCAACCAAAAGATGCAACAATGATTTTGAAGCATCTATTCCATCGGGAACTTGACACGCATCAGTTTTTTTTCGCTATAGGGGAAAGTTTAGCCCATCTAAGATATTTGGTTAAAATGGGAAAAATGACCATGGAGGCTGGACCTGATGGAATTGAAAATTATAAAACAATAAAACTTTAACAACAATCCTGACAATAGATACGATTATTTTTGTACGTCTACTTAATAAAAAAAAATCAAAGTTAAAGTAAGCTTTTTGATATTTTTAAACTATTTTTATCGCTTGAAAATAATGTTTAAGTCATACGATTGAATTGACTTGAAATCTCCAAATGGCTGGCTTTGTCATGAATAGGCATAATTAATTAATTAAGCTGCGATTGGTACACATTTGGCATCCATCCGGGCGCCTCGGTTTACACTTAGGGAGTCATATCTCAGCTCACCTTTGACATGTGCTGTGGCTAATATCTCTATGTTTTGTGCTTCAACAATACCAGTGACTATCCCACTTATTACAACACTATCTGCGCCAAGGTTTCCATGTACTGAACCACTTTTTGTAATATTTATATTTTTTCCAGCAATGTCACCGTCAACATTACCCGTAATTTCCATATCGCTCAGAGCTTCAGTGGTTTTCATGCTTTGCTTCCTTCATTAAATTTAATAAATCAATAATTACCATTCCAACAATAGAAATATCTTGGTAAAGGAATGGTAAACTTTTTATAATTGTTAATTTACCTGGCAGAGGAAAATTTGCACGACATTCACCTGAATGAGAGTTATGTGAAGAAGTTAACTTGGGGCAGTTATGGAGTCAAAAATTGTAATTCAAGAGAGTTGCGGTGGATTTTGTGTATTCTACCAATGTGGCATGCTTGTTGATCAACAGTTAGTTGATGACGCAGAAAAAAATAAAGTTTATAAAAAATTTGAGTAATGATGTTGTTTAGTTTCTAGAAAATAAATTTTCCTTGGCTAAATAAACATTGTTTAAAAAGATTTTCACGCGTGTTTTGTTCTCAAAAAATAATATTTGAAATACATTTAAGAAGGGTATTTGACCATCATCATAGAATTGTCATAACTTGTGTTATGAAATAATTAAAATTAAAATCTGCTCATTGATAACTACATGCCCAAAATTTCAAACCTTTTTGATGACATTTCCTTTCAATTCTGGAAAAGCTAATTTAACAAGTATAGCTGATATACACATGTAAACGCTTGAAGCGATTGCTACGTTCTCAATAGAAATGCCGTAGTCAAATGCGATACCCATAATTGGAGGAGATAGTGCAGTTGATAAAACCATCAGTGATGTGCACATAGCCTTTATAGCTCCCAAATTGGCAACGCCATAGGTTTCAGCCCAAATAGCCCCGTGAATTATTCCAACTGCACCGGAAGTGATACCAAAAAGGGCCATGAAGACAGCGCCTGCCCATTGAGAGTCAAAAACAGCTATAAAGCTCAAACCAACAATAGCGGGAATAAGATAAAAACGCATAATATATTTGGCTGTATACCGATCTACAAGTAATCCAGTTGCCATTGCCGACAACATTTGAGTAATTGCATAGATCACGAAAAATCCAACAAAGACCTCGAGGTTCCAACTTTTAATTTCTGTAAGGTGAACTTGATGAAAAAAAAAGCCTGTCCCAATAAAGCTACTTGCCAGAAAACTAGGCAGTAATATGTAAAAACGTTTATCTCTCAAGACTCGAGCACGCGTCCAGCTTACACTGTTAAGATCTTTCTTTAAGTTGGACGTGTCTTCGAATTCTGATTTTTTGAGTTTATGACCTTTTAACAACCAAAGCATAAGTGGAACAAGAAAAATTAACAATGCAATCCCTAACCAAGCCCACATTTGACGCCAACCAAAACTTGCGATTAAAGCAACTGTCAATGAAGGGAAAATTGCTTCACCTAGTGGATAACCTAGTGTGGCAAGGCTGAGTGCTTTTCCGCGGTTTCTGTTAAAAAACCGTGCCATTGATACTGACGATATGTGTCCGAGCAAACCTTGCCCCATGAACCTTAGCCCAAATATTACAGGAAAAAGCCAAAAAACATGGTTTACATTTGCCATTCCAAGACAGGCCAGAGATAATCCAAAACACACAATAGTAGTGTAGAGTTTAAGGTCTACGTTATCAATTTTTCGCCCTGCCCAAATTAGTAAGCTTGCACTAGTTAAAGTTGCAGTTGAGTATAATAATCCAAAATCTCCATGACTAAGACTGTATGTTGATCTGATATCTGCACTTGATAGAGCTATAAAAAAAGTTTGACCAAATGATGAAAAAAAAGCAGTAAAGAAGCCAAATAATATCAGTCTAATGTTATTTAAAAAGAATACAGTTATGCCCATTTTGGTATCACTTATATTTATTACAATATATATAGTTTTATATCGCTCATTCTCTATTCATCTTTCTGCTATTTTAGTCTCTGGTTGTTACACATTATCAAGTAAAAGAGAAATCATCTTTTTGGAGTTCGGCTAAGATTCTATTTTTGGGGGCATGAGTTAAATTTTAATTTATTAAAAGCTGAATTGTTGTAAAAAAGGCTGATTGATTTTTTTAAAAAATTCAAGGATAGCTAATTTCTAGAAAAAAATGTTGCCTCAATTGCCTTGACCCTAATGACATAGTGAAAATTTAATGAATTTTTTAAACGAACAAGTTTCGCTAAGGCGTACTTTTGCAATAATATCGCACCCCGATGCCGGAAAAACTACGCTAACAGAAAAGCTTTTATTGTTTGGTGGTGCCATTAAACTTGCTGGCGCAGTCAAAGCACGTGGTAAACAGCGCCGTTCTCAATCTGATTGGATGAAAGTAGAACGAGAGCGGGGAATATCTGTGGCATCGTCGGTTATGACTTTTGCTTATGGCGACAAAATGTTTAATTTGTTGGATACTCCAGGCCATGAAGATTTTAGTGAAGACACTTATCGAACTTTAACTGCTGTCGATAGCGCAGTTATGGTTCTTGATGCGGCTAAGGGTATTGAACAACAAACCCAAAAACTTTTTGAGGTCTGTCGGCTTCGAGACATGCCAATAATCACTTTCATTAATAAAATGGATCGTGAAGCCCGTGATCCATTTGATCTTCTTGATGAAATTGAGCAAACCCTAGCCCTCGATGTTACACCCTCCAGTTGGCCAATAGGAATGGGTCGAGATTTTATGGGATGTTATGACTTATTGCGTGACAGACTAGTTTTGCTTGAAAAGAATTCTCGGGAGAAGATGCCTAAGGAAAGTGAGCATTGTGATGGTTTAGATGATCCAAAACTAGCAGGTCTTCTGCCCCCAGACGCACTAACAAAGTTGCGTGATGATGTTGAGATGGTTCGAGAGTTATGTAAGCCATTTATTGACAAAGATTTTCGTGAGGGACATTTATCAC
>MDTD01001052.1_pt1 | contig 14972 bp, 13 predicted proteins | sample 811221 | NCBI WGS metagenome assembly MDTD01 (sample SAMN05326646, study PRJNA326480) | marine metagenome | isolation source: seawater | place: Pacific Ocean: South West | collected 2011
ATAATTTATTATAAATAAAAAAATGAATACACTTTTATATAATAATAGAAATGGATGTTTTAAAATGTGCAATACACTTTTATATAATAACAGAAATGGATGTTTTAAAATGTGCAATACATGCAAAGATGATGATAAACTTTATAGGTATGAATTAAAAATAAACCAAGGAACGCTTTTACAAGGATATATTGATTTTATAAAAATAAATGAAGAAGGAAAACTAATATATTCATTCGCGAAGGATAACCCTATTAGAGCAAAAACAGATGGTAAATACTGGTACCAATGGGATCCAGATAATAATAAATGGATTATACTTGATCAAGTAGATACTAATATGAAATATGATCAGTATGGACATTCATGGAGAACAATAATAAAATGTGGTGATTAATCAGCACGTAAAATAGGATAACATATTCAAACATGATTCAGCTCTACATGATATTGCAATACTTTCACTTAAATTTTCAGCACAATGCCACCAACCAGATGGTATAGACAGTATATCACCAGCTTGTAATATAACCTCTTTTTTGGGTATATCTAACTTATCATTCCAATAATCTATAGAACTTAATGATGCGCTTCCTTCTTTCTCTTTTCTCACTTTAAATATTGTATCATTATCTGATTGAAACAATATTACTTTTTTCTTTCCATAGACTTGAAATAAATAATTTTGTTCATCCATATCCTTATGTATTCCAGTCTTTGATCCTTTAGATCCAATCCATATCAAATAATATCTCAAAAATAAATTGGTAAAATAATTCCTCATCTTCATGTCTACCCTTTTGCGTAAATTTGTTTTGTACATAAAATCCAAATCTTCTTTTATATACAAAGCTTCTTTGTTATATTTTTTAAAGAATTTTGATAATGTCATTTGAACTATATTTTTGGAATATTGTTCACAAATTGTTGTATGTGCGTTTATCACATGATTTCCATAATGTTGTTTTAAATAGGTAGGTGTAATATAGGAGAATTCATCGGTAAAATTTCGAACAACAAATATTGTATTTGTTCCAATCAATTCTAACATTTTATCGGCTTCTACTTCATAAATCTCTAAATGCTGATATGTATTAGGTTTTATATATATTTTTTTATAAAAATATAGAGAAGACACTATGTACATAAATAGTGACAATAAACACAAATATATTATATTTACATTTAAACATCTCATTATATATTGATAAATATTTAGATTAATCTAATTTTTTTTCACCGTAAAAGATATAAGATGTCTGAACAACCAAACGATAAAATATTTGAAATGAATAATCAACAAATTAGATATACACTTCAAGGATCCCAGCCATATGTACTTAGTGGACAATGGCCAACCTACTTTGTTCCCGCTGGAACTGAAATAGTATCCGATCATTCAATGGATAATATTTTAGGATATAACATCCCTCAACAAGAACAATATGCAACTTACAAATAATATTCAACAAAAATATTATTAAAAAATATAATAACAAAAATTTAATAACAAAAATAAAAAAATATATATGATAAATATATAGATGCCAAATAATAATAGAGTACCAAATAGAATACCACAAACTTTACCAAATGCTATACAAAAAACAACTAAAAGACCAAGTGTATTTCATCATTTGATACTGTTCGGAATTATATTACAATCTGTATCATTGATTCCTTTTATTGTAAAGGTATATGATACAAAACAGATCAATAACTTTCCATATACAACTATTATATTACAACTAGTTGCTCTAGTCATATCATTATCTATTGCATTTAGTAAAAGATATTATGTACATGGATTATTCTTTATGATTTACATTGTAACACTAGTATACCTATTATTCCTAAAGATAAAACATACACATCATCATCATCATGATAATATATTATTATTATAATTTTTAAAACATAAATATTAAGTTTGAATTGTAATTTTTACACCACAAAACTCTATTTTCATAGTTTTTCCTTCAGGTTTTTGTATATTTTTATTCGATAAGATAAGATCGTTATTCTTTGTATGTGAATTACCACCCATTATCTTATTGAAATATTCATGTTGTAGTTCAGCAACTTGAGTAGGTGTAACTAATCCATCATTTGCAATATTCTTTATGATCTTGTAATCAAGGTATCCTGTTTTAAATTTATCACATTGTGGACATAAAGCTTGGAGATTACTAATATCATTAGATCCACCAAAACAAAGTGGTAACATATGATCAATGATAATACATTCTCCTAAAAGTTCTTTACAACATCCACAAGTCCAATTCTGTCTTGAACAGACTGAATTTCGAATCACTTGGGGGAAATGTTTACGTTTACATTTTCTAGTGTTTTTCTTCTTAATTTCTTTCTTTAAAGGCTTTACTTTAGTTTTTTCCTTAATGATTGCTTTACGCCTAGTATATTTGCGTTTTGGTTCATTTACGTAGGTCAGTAAAGACCTTTTTTGAGTGATACGTCCACTCTTTGTTTTGTAAGATGACTCCATTTTTATTTATTTTTGTCACAGTAAACAATATAATTTTCAATTTTTATACAAGATTACATATATTTAGGATCAACGTCCTCTAATTTTTTTGTACATAACTTAAATGATTGAAATGTATTATGATCAAAGAACGTACCTGCTATTTCTTCCATAACTTTTGGACTATATATTTTCTTAAGATATTTCTCACCTTGATTTACACCTGATATCTCTATATCACCTAATTTATATCTTTTTGTAGGAAATATCATCTTTAACGGTAATTTTTTCTCTTTGGGATAGGCTAAACTGTAATATATACTTTTTGGAACAAAATATTTACCTTTTTTTACATAAAAGAAGATATCCATATATGGATATTTCGTTCCTTTAATCAGTAATCTATAGTTATTTGTTAATACACCACGTTTAATTTCTAATCCTCTCTTGAATAATTCAGGAAAAACCCTTGACGTAAGATTATCAATATTATCTATATCAAGTATGACATCTAAATCATCATCCCATGGAATAATCTTCCCATGTCGAATGGCACCCAATAAAGTACCTGCACAAGCTATATACTCAACTTTTTGTTCCAAACATACCTCATCAAAATTTTTCATGATATAATATAATTTATCAATTACTTTTGGATCAGTAATTTTTATATCATGACATTTTTTACTCATTTTTGTTTTTACATAATTCTTTACTCCTATTTTATAGTCTTCCTCTTTGAAGACAATTATAAAATACATAATAATAAATATTAAAATTAATGAGTAAATTGAATAATATATTACTGTTAGTTTATCCATATAATATACCATAGTTATTATTTTTCTTTACGAATAAATTATTAGTATTATATTTAAAAATTTTATATATTGTTATGTAATAATGATTCTAAAAATAGAACCTTCCATTAAGAGGTATTTATCTAATTACATCAAGTATAGACGCGAGAAATACTTGATACAGTGTGAAATTAAAAAACTAGATATGACAGAAATGTTAATAAGTAAAGATACATATATAAAATTTTATAACAGACTGAATTTTTATAATATGCATTTTAAAATCAATGATTATATTGTTTGTAAAACGATTAGAGATCGAATGAGTATATTAAAAGATAATAATTTATCAAATAAGAAAATATATGAACTATTAGATCAACATTTAGACATGATCAATTTAAAAGATGGAACATTTACTATTGATGATGATGTAAATAAACTAGATTATACTTTGAAAAAAAAAGATGGTGTAAATATTACTAACAAATACATTATCTATTTATTAACAAATGATATTAGATATGTTTAATAATAAGATAATCCAATAACACCTCTATATTCATGTAGTAATTTATCTGATAGGTCTCCATCTTTTAACTTTTGAATCTTGTAGATAGGAAAATTATAATATTCACTTGGAAGTTGCTTTTTTAGAATAGAAAGTCTATCCACATGACAATATAACTCCTTTACCCTATACTGTTCGATAGCATCTTTTATCTCATTCTTGATTTTTCCATATACAAGTAAATGTATTTTTCGTTCATCATTCATATAATCAAATACTTTTTCTAATTTATTATGATTCTCAATAATTTGCACTTTTTCAAATTCTTCTATAATTTCCTCTTGTCGTAGTTTTTTATTAAAAACTAGATTCTTTGATTGTATATTTTTCAATAAAGTTGATTGTCCATGTATAATACTTTGTGTGTGAGGAGTTGATGTATTATTACTGATAAACGCACAAAGTTCTTCATTATTCTTGCATGTAGATGTTTTTATGATTTTTGACTTTGTTTTAGTAAGATGCATATGATTGACTTGTAATTTTTTACATTCATATACATCATAATAATTAAAATTTGTAAAGAAATCAAGTAGATATTCAATCTTGAACTTCTCTTCAAAATAAATAATCTGATTTTTCATACCAAATTCCTTTAATGTACCAATGTTTTTCTTTGATAATTTATATTCATATATCTCTTCATTTATCAAGAATATATGATTTAGTTTAATCTCTTTATCCCATTTATCTATATATTGTATCAATGAATAGATTCTATCATTCGATAACTTCTTTATCTTGGGATGCTTTATATTTTTAATTGCTTCTAGTCTTTCATATAATTCACGTATAAATGTTTGTATATCATAGTTATATACAATGCATGTAATCATTGTAGGATGAGTTTCAGTAATATTTGATAATTCATTCGTGAGAAAATTTTCTATCATAGGAAAAGTAATACTATATACATATTTTTAATGTGTTTAATATTTAAGTATAATTACATGTAATACAGTAATGGAAATATTAGATAATTCTTTACTATTGCAAATTTCAAAATATTGTACTATACATTCATTATACAATATGTCATTGGTAAATAAACAATGTAATGACCTACGATTATACAGATTGTATTACGGTATCATTTTTAAAAAAAGATTTGGTATGGATTGTTTAAGAGATGTAAAAGTTTATCGTAATATGTATCATTTAAATGATTATTTAAAGGATATAATTTATTCAATTGGATATCCGAAATTTAATTTATTTTCATATGATAGTAAAATAAAGTATTATATGGGATATTCATCAGATTGGTTTATAGTAACAAACTATAACTTTGAAAAAACAAAAAAGTATTGGAAGAATAAAAAGTATCTTCATACTAAAAAATTATATAAAATTCAATTATGTATGACATATAGAATTTCAAATCTAAGGAAAAGATTGTATAAACGAGAAAATGGATATAATCTATTGGCTCTGATTTATTAATTGATAGATGTTTAGTTTTTGCATTTAATAAGTGTTCCATCCTTCTGAAGATAATACTCTTTATTTTTACTCTTGATTCTCATTGGTTCACCGTCAATAGTCATTAATTCAACGTAATTATTTTTATTTTTGTAATCTTTGACAGATACTAAACGACCTGTTTTAGTAATGTATTTTTCATTTTTACCAATCTTTAGAATTACTTTTTCACCATCAATATTTACATATTTTCCGCCACCACTCTGATTATTCATGATAGCATTGGCTTCATCTAATGTATCATAAGCACTTATTACCTCATCTTGGTCATCGAAGTTACTTTTATCATTTGTTTTTTTATAAGTCATATAATCAGAGAATGACAATGTGTGTTTCATTCTTTCCTCCTCGTCTAATGCATTTTTTCTTCTCTCTTCACTTCTCATCTCATTCATATACATTTCGACTACTTCTTTCAATTTCTCCTCAGTAAAGGCAATGGATTTATCAATACCTTCAACCTTAATTCTTGAATGGACTGGATCAATCAATATGTCTTCTATTTCGAATTTTTTACCAGTAGTTGTATCCATGTATTCAATAGGGACATAATAGGTATGTCCTGTTTTTTGTTTATTACGGAGATTGGTAGACCATTTTCCAAATAGGTCACTTAATTCTTGAGTAAATTGGCTTCCACCTGTGGCGACGTTGGTTGCATTAGGGTTGAACTTCTTACTTTTTAATTTTGTCCATTTCTCTAATATTTTTTCAAATTTACTCTTGGAATATTGATCTTTTATATTTTCTATATAGTTACTATATTCTATTTGTTCATCCGTATTTTCTATTTTATTAGGTTTACCAGCAGCTTTTTCGGAATCTTTGTATATTTTATTCATTTGTCCTTCTAAAGATTTTATTTTACTTAGATATTTTGCATACACAGACTGAAGTTGTTCATCCATATTAGCTGAATCAGCATTATCTTTATTAATGCCAGTTAGCATTTCTACTTCTTCTGGACTTCTTTCTTTTGAACAATTATTACTTTTATTTTTTTTATTTAATTTTTTATTTTCCATAAAGTGTACCATCCAATATTTAGGATCTTTTCCATCATCCGTTTTTTGTTGCACTGGCATAAGTCCATCTAATTCACTACATTGACATGTAGATTTTATATATTTATGATCAACAAATACTTTATTCGGTAATACTGATGGGTATTTACTACATTGTTTTGTAATTTCAAAACATCTTGGTTTATTACAATAGAACTTATGACAAGATTCTGCATCAGCATCAGTTTCTTTATCAGACATTAATGTATATAAGTAAGAATCTCGTAATGTAATTACACCACCTTCATTTGTTGAAGTAATGTATATACTTTTATCTTCATTCTTGTCACTTCCAATAAAGAATTGTGTCCAATCACTGAATTTTTGTCCATACATTTGAACATTAATATCGAAAGGATTCAAATCAACCATTGGATAATATTTTCTCATTGGATGCTCCAAAAGATTATATATTGAACCCTTATTTGTTGTAGAATCTTCTTTAGTAATATCTGATTCTTTATTATCACTGTTGCCACCAAAACTTTTTTTTAATTTTTGATTGTTGTATAATGTAGCATCTAATGACATCAATATATTTGAAATTAATAAATTTGAACATACACTTGGCGGGATATAATTTGATTTTGAATTAAATCTACCTCCTAATGATGCTCCTCCATTAAAAATACTTGGAACAAATGATGTATTCCATAAATATGCATTGCTTGATTTAACCTTCAACATGATTGGTTCACTAGGGTTAACATATTTTGTAAAACTATCTAATGATAAGTCTACAGAGGGTACTTCGTCTGTAGGAGTAGTATTAATGTCACCTCCAACAAAAGTATTGTAATTTGCAGGGCGATTTGCAGGGCCTTTTGAAAGTTTTACCATTTCGAATTCGCCTTTATTTGTTTCGACACCTGATTGCTCACCTGATTGCACACCTGATTGCTCAACTGATGTGTCACCTTTCTCTCTAGAATATGAAGCATGTTGAAATGTAATATATTCTCCCATATCTTTCTTATCTAAGAATGCACCATCTAAACAATATAATTCCCCATCGTCCATATTGCTTTTTACAAAATTTTCATTACATATTTTTGATTTGAATACATTCATACTCTTTATTTTTGGTTTGGATTTACCATCTAAGCTATTTATTGTCACATCTTCATTCATAACCGTACCAAATCCAGTTGCATCTTGTGGACAACAAGATCCGTCAAAGTCATTGCAATTCAATGGGTTGTATAATGTGGGTGTGTTTTGTTTAGGTTTTTCTTGGGCTGTTCCAGCACCGCCTATTTGTGCATCTATACGTTTATTTACTTCACGTGTTGCGTCTATCTGCCTTAGTAGTTTTTTCTCCAAATTATTTGTTTCAGTAGTCATTCCCCTTTTTTTCTCTTCCAATTTTTCAAGTGCTTTTAATATTTTACCTAGTTCACTATTATCATTATTTTCAAAATACTCTTTCTGTTTCTCTAATTCGCCACGTAATTGTTCCATAACAGAAGTCTTAGTAGCACTTTTAGTAGCAACTTGATCAGATTTAGTTATTACATACTGATCTGATATAGTAGTATTATTTACAGCTGTACTATTGGATTCTTTATTACTTTTTTCATATTTATTAAAAACATTTTGTAATTTTGTATATAATTCTTTTTCTGGTCCTTGTTCAGAATTATTTAATTCTTTAATTTTTGTAATAAGTGCATCAATCGGCATAAACTTTTTCAAATCTGAAAGGAAATTTGGAATTCCAATTCTTTCAAATATTTCAGATAACTCAGGCAAATTTAATTCTTTTAGATTAGAAAAACTTATTTTATCTACATCTTGATTCATTAATTCTAGGAATTTTATTAATTTGTTAATTTGATTTGCATTCTGTAATTTGTTTGCTCCTCGGAGAATTTTTTGTAATAAATCTGTTAATTCTTTAGATGGTGCATTCTTCATAAATCGTGTAATCTTGTTAGTTGGTGTTTTACTTGCCGCTTGATCATAACATCCAGTTTCAATTCTCAAATTCTCAAATTCATATCTGAATCGTTGACACATTATTTTTTTATCTGATTCTAATTCTGTACCATCTTCTTTTTTCTCATTATCTAATAATTTTACAACTTTATAATAAATATTTGTCAAATCATATATGGAAGAGGGATCATTCATATTTTGATTAAGATTTTTCTTAAGATCATCAATTTTAATATCATCAATTCCATCTATTGAATCAAATAGACCACTCTTTACACTCACTAATAAATCATAGTAGAAGGACATAAATTTAGTACGTCCAATATCATATATTTTCTTTGCAATATTTCCCTTATTTTCTCTAAATTTTTCATTTATTTCTTTACAATTAATAAAAGGAGCCGTGTATTTCATCTGATCTATTTGTTCTTGTTGTGGTGTATCTTGTTGTGTATCTTGTGTATCTGTAGAACTTTTACTACCACGAATACCCTTTATAAAACTCAATGTTGGATCCAATATCAAAGACATATTAGGTAAATCAATACCATATTCTGTATTGGATGTAAGTGTCAGCATACAAAGTACAATACCAACTAAAATATAATTTAAAAATTTCATTCCACCAGAGAATCCTATAGTATTACCAAATGATAGTTGTCCATTTTTCGTGCTATATATACTTGTTGCAATAAAATATAAAATAGTTGTTCGAAGTAAATTACCGAAATAGGTTCCTTTACCATTTTTGTAAGCTCCAATTCCAAGTAAATTTTGTAATATAGTGGTTGCATAATAAAGAGAGAAAAATATAAATTTCTTTAATGATGATGTATCTTCATTAAATGTTTCTATATATGATCTCAAACCGCCACCAAATGGATTATCACCAATAAAACCTCCTGTAATTAATCGAACAATATCTGATAGGATTTCTTTAAACGATTTATTCTTGAAATCTTTTTTTTTTTGTTCGGTAGAATTTTTATTATTCGATTGAGGTTTCACACATTTCCATGTATCCCATGCTTTTCTCCACCATTCACCAAATGTGTTTTCACATGCAAGTCCCAGCTGTTCATTGTTAAATATTGCATCTGCGACCCAAGTATCAAAACCGAATGTGCAAAATTTTCTTAAGACACCTCCTAGTACATTACCTTTATAACATCTACCCTGTGTAAAATAGTATAACCATCTTCTTAAAAAGAACATATCTATCTTTTTATTTAAAGCTGTAATTGCATTACTTCCACCTACAAATACCATTGGTGTAGCACTAACATATCCAACGATACATAAAACAAAAGCTGTTAATGGATTGAGAAATATACTTGCAGATGTATAAATATAAACAATTTGAACTAATCGTAATGCAATACACCACAAAAAATTACAACCTCCAATTATTAAACCCCATATTCCCATATCTTCATTTGAATTAAATCCCATATCATAAACAGGAATATTTCTCATTTTATAAGCATCATACATAGAAGATTTAACTCCATAATGTGTATGTCCACATAAAGGATTTAAGTATTTCCCTAAACTTTGCATTACTGCAGGAGAACCAAATAGATAACCTGGTAATTCACCAAATCTGAAACATGATAATGGATTATACATATGAGTTACACCATAAATAGGATATCCTTTTAGAGTAATTATATTTGAAAATATAACAGTAAAGAAAACAATAATTAAAAATAAAAACCATGAGCCTCTTGTTGATTTTGTTTCAAATTTATTACTTCCTTCTATAGTTTCCTCACTAGTTACATTAATTGTTTTATCTATATATTCTTCGCTTGTTATCATTTCTTCTTCAGTTATTGACTCCTCAGTAATATTTTTACCACCCAAATTCTCCAACATATTTAAATGTACTTTATATAATGCTTTTATACCTTCAGCTTCAGTAAGGTTAAAAAGTGTATTATCAATATTTTCTTTATCTCCAAGAGGAATACATATAACTTGTTTACCATTGATTCCTGCAATAGGATAGGGATTATTTATATATGTACATCCAAAATTTGATTCTAATATGTCATAACCTGATTTAAATGTGTTAATACTACTAGTTATATATTTTAATAATGAATATGCAAAACAGATACCTATTATATGAACAAATAATTTTCTAAATAATCCTCCTAATCCATGAGATGGCCATGCATCTTTGTTCCTAAGATTCTCAAAATAATAATATGGTGCTGAATTACCAATTACATAAAAAAGTAATAAAATAACAAATGTATTTTTGTAATTAGCATAATTACTTTTTATACTAACTTGATCTATTATGCTTGCTTTTAAATTGCTACCATTTATAATATTAAATACACCATCCTCTAATTCCACCATTTCTGTTCCATTAGAATATACTGGTATAATTTCAGTATTAACCATATCTATATATAATAAAGATAAATATTAATAAATTTGAACATTAATGAAATTAATATCATAACTTTAATATAAATGAATTTTATCATTTATATTAAATAATATAACTTGATTACTATTATAAGAACTATCCAACATCAGTAATTAATCCAAGTCCTCTCGTTTTACCTTCACGAAAAACAAAATAATCATTCTTTTTTACATATTCAGGTTTATATACGAATCGAAAATGTACATTAGCTTTATCACCTCCTCGAATAACATCCTTATTAATACTACATATCTTAGCACATTGTGCAATTCTATTACAATTAATAAGTGGCTGATAGTTCTCTTTAATCGTCGTGCTATGATTATTCAATACTAATACTTTCGCCTTAAAAGAGTGGACATGTTTTTTTGATAAATCACTGTTTTTCGTTAAAATCATGCCATTGTGAATTTTGAAATTATTGATCTCATCCTTTTTGGCATGAACATACTTAATAGCTATACATCCACTCTCTCCTGTTTCAAGTGATTCCACATCTTCCCTAAAGTTATCATGAAATGATTTTAAATTTACTTGTAACCATACTCCATTATGAGGTCCTATATACATTTTATCATTCTTTGTTAATCTACCTTTTGTTACTTTACCTGATACAACTAGTCCTACACCATTTACATTGTATTTCTTATCAATCGTAAATTCACAACATTTATTACCAGAATCAAATATGGATTTTTCTTCTGGAATCTTAAATCTTGTTTTTAGTCTATTTAAAAAAAATTTCAAATGATCTACATTTTTACCAGTTTTATTAGATACGCAAAAAATTGGATACTCCTTGTCTAATTGAACATCTTTCATTATATTTCGATTGTTCATAAACTTTGGTTTCATTTCAGATGGTGCACGACGATGAATACATTTGAATAAATCCTTAATTGTATTATCATATACATTCTTTGGCGCCAAATCCATCTTTGTAATTACAATAATAAATGGTAGTTTTATTGCAAGAGCTATAGAAAGATGCTCCCTTGTCATATAAGATACTCCCATATTCGCACCTACAACAATAACTGCATAATCTATATAATATCCAGTAATTCCTTTAATCGTTGTTTTTAGATATTTTTCATGTCCAGCCAAATCAATAAAGTTTAAATATTTTTTTTCATTTACTTTTGTGAAATTCTGGGAAATACTTGATGTTCTTCCCGATTTTTTTTCATGAGGATGACGTAAAATTGTAGATCTAGCCATTCCTTTTCCATCATCTAATTTATCTCCAACAATAACTCCTATTAAAGTTGATTTTCCACTATCTACATTACCAATAACACCATATCTGACTTCTTCCATATTATCTTATTCTTATATATAATATGAATTAAACTTTAAATAAAAATACATACTTATTTTAAAAAAAATAATAATTATACATTGAATAAATAAGCCAAAATGATATTATCTCAAATGGGCAATTGTAGATCTTAATTTGGTTAGTGTCTTTCGATTGATACTGAATTTCAATTTATTCATGTATTTCTTTTCAAAGATTAGTAAGTGACTTGAACCACCATATTGGAAATGTCCAATTTCTTGTCCTTTTTTTACTTTTTTACCAAGTAGATTTTTATAAATAATACAACTAGAAACCTCTGTCATACCAATTGCTATAAATCCTACATATCCTATATCTTTTGTTTTGAATATACAAATACCTCTTGTCTGAACATTAGGAAGGAATTCTTGGGATTTCATGACTTGATCTTGACCACAAAATTTATTTTCATTCTTTTCCCAAAAATTATTAACCAAAAATAGACTACCATCTACTACCTCTGCATGGACTAATGTACCTTCTACTGGTGAATGATAACGATGATAGGTTTGTGCACTAAGATAAGCTTGATATATACAACCTCCTACAAATTTTTTCACTATGTTATCTGGAACTCCAAATAACATATCTTTTAATGAATATATATCACCTTTTACTCTCATAAAATCTGTTGTGTATTTGATATTCTTTTTGAATGTCACAAAAACAGCATCACATGCACTTACAACTAATGCATCAGACATAGGTCTAGATTGGTCTATATTTTTAAAACGTCGAATAAAAAAATCATTCCAACATTTAAACCCATAATATTTTTTTGTTTTATCATGTTTAAAATCATCCATAGATGACATACCCAACCATCCACGAGGAGTTAATACTTTACATGATTCCGGACGCATTAAAAATTCTGACCATAAATCTAGTATTTTTTTCATATGATTATTAATTATAATATTACCAAAAAATAGTAATCCTGTATCAGATGCAATAAGCTTCGCAAATAAATCTATAACAGGTAATCCATTAAATGGATTATTTGGATCATAAAAGTGAGGACCGTTTGTAACAACTTTATATAATCTACTACAAACTTCATTAAAATTCTTAGGTTTTTTATTATGTTCCGTAATAGTGTATCCTCTATAATGTTTATCACAATGTTTGTCAATTTTATGAGGAATTTCTTTTATCATTGTTGTCATTGCATCATTTAAATATTTATTCTCTTTGACAACTGTTTTGAATTCATGAATTGCTTTTTTACAACGTTTTCTATACTCTTTCATCCAAATGGTTGATGACATATATGATATATATAGATTTTTAAAAAATCTATGGCAAAATGAATATATAATTTTATGTATATCTTATACTAATCAAATAAAATTGCAAAATCACGTACTTTATTCTTTAATGTTTCAATGTTATTATCTTCTTCCAACTTATTACAAAAATCTATTAATTTGCATTTTTTACCTTCTTCTGTACTAAGTTCATCTTGTATTTGTAATGCAAGTTGTATGGCTTCATCTAATAAGTTAGCAACAACAGTCATATCAGCCTCTTTCATACCTCTAGTTGTTAGTGATGGTGTTCCTAATCGAATTCCTCCAGGTGATAATGCTGATTTATCTCCATATACTGCATTTTTATTAATCGATATATTCACTTTTTCGCATATCTTCTCTATTTTACTTCCAGTAATACCTTTGTTCCTTAAATTGACTAATATTTGATGATTATCAGTTCCACCAGTTGATATATGATATCCTTTTTTTATTAGTTCATTACTTAATTTCTTGGCATTTAATATGACTTGTTTCATATAAATTTTAAATTCTGGTGTCATGACTTCCTTTAATTGAGTTGCAACACCTGCGATTTGATGTTCATGTGGTCCTCCTTGAAGCATGGGAAATACTGCTTGATTCACACTATTTTCAAATTCTTTCTTGAAGAAAATCATACCAGATCGTGGACCTCTCAATGTTTTATGTGTTGTTGTTGTCACTACATCACAATAATCAAATGGATTTTTAAATTCTTCAGTGGCTACTAATCCACTAAAATGAGCCATATCACATAATAAATACGATTTATTTATATCCGCAATTTTTCTAAATTTTACATAGTCTAAATCTCTTGAATACGCACTGTATCCACATATAATCATTTTAGGCTTAAAGACAGTTGCTAACTCTTCAAGATTATCATAATCTATATAACCATCCTCTTTAATTTGGTATGGCAATGATTCAAAATAAACTGATGTTGCAGATACTTTAGTCTTTGAAGTGAAAAATCCATGTGTTAAATGACCACCAGAAGGAAGATCTAATCCCATAATTCTATCATGGGGTTGTAATAAGGCTGTATAAACAGCAAAATTTGCACTACTACCTGAATATGGTTGTACATTTACACCCCATTTTTCTTTATCTAATCGAAAAGTTTGTAATGCTCTATCTATACATAGCCCTTCTATTTCATCAATAACTTCATTGCCACCATAATAACGTTTCCCAGGTAATCCTTCTGAATATTTATTTGTTAATATAGATCCTAAGCATTCTAATACAGGAGACGATGTTATATTTTCCAATGCAATTAATTCTAATCCCTCTCTTTGTCGAAGAGCCTCTTTCTTGATTAGATTATGCATTATAGGATCGTGTTGTATTAATTTAGATACATTTCGAAAAACATTCATTATATCTATCTATTATATATAGAAATTTAATTCTATATATAAATTTAAATTTATTTATTTCTAAAAATAATTCGATTCATATATTTTTTACATAATTACAATTTTTACAATTTTTACAATTTTTACAATTTTTATTTTAATTCTATTTTATATAGTGTATTTATAACATTCTA
>MDTD01024442.1_pt1 | contig 14972 bp, 32 predicted proteins | sample 811221 | NCBI WGS metagenome assembly MDTD01 (sample SAMN05326646, study PRJNA326480) | marine metagenome | isolation source: seawater | place: Pacific Ocean: South West | collected 2011
TATTATTAAATTCTTTTGTAAAATTAAAAATATATTCAAGTGAACTACCAATATATGTTCTTGGGTATTGCCCAATCAATGTTTTTACACATACGTTATTGATATCAATCTTCATATCTTTAAGAGTATGTTGATGATTCTTGTATCTACTATTATGTGGTTCTGATAGAATATCACAATTTGATACTTTTTTCATACCTCTCAAGAGAGATGTTGTACCGCTTCGTGGTACACCTACTATTAAAGTTTTCATGCGTATTGTTGTAACAACCTAAGTATTTCATCTAATGCATCATGTCTATGGTTATCCGTAAGGGTTACTGCATATGCATAATCTGAATCCTTAACCTTTGGTACTTCATGGATTGCAGAATCGTTTGGAAACTTTAAGTCAATCTGTTGTGGGTCACCAGTAAGAATCATAGTTGATTTCTTTCCTAATCTACCCAATACCATTCCAAGTTGTTGTTTGGTTAAGTTTTGAAACTCATCTACAATCACACAAGCATTATCAAATGTTCTACCTCTAAAGTGAGATAGTGATACTAACTCGATGTGTTCATCTGATTCCATCTTCTGTAATATGGTTGGTTTGTTATAAACCTTTCTCATATTAGAACGAATCGGCACTAACCATGGCTCCATCTTTTCATCAAGTGAACCTGGTAGGTATCCATTATCTTCATTTGATACTGTTGGTCTTGTTATAATAATTTGATTTATTTTACGAGTAAAAAACATATCCAACGCAATCTGTACTGCCAGTAAGGTTTTACCACTTCCTGCCTTACCCATTACAAAATTATATGGGTGATATAAGATTGCAGTTTTTGCTGATTTCTGTTCTTCCGATAACGTTATTGAAAATTTAACTTTTCCCTTTGGGGGTTGTTTGTTTATGTTTTGTGTTGCCATGTTTATTGTTTTTCAAAATACCAATTTTGTATAAGTAACCCATTGATTCGATTAACCCTTACAGCGTTTCTATTCCACCAATCACAATAACCAGAAACGATATCATAACCACACCTATCTATTAAATCAGTAAATAACATATTATAATTTATTATTCCTGAGTTTGCTGGTCTATCTATAAGATTAGTTACAAAGCAACCTCCAGCATAACAATGATTTGGTGGTAATGATTTATCAAAAGTATACCAATCAAATCTCACATCATCATTGGCCCAATTCCAACCTATTGGGCTATCGTTATAATAAAATAAATGACAAAGAGAATTTGCATTAAATCGTTTTACGATATCATCATATGTTGGTGATTCGTTCCAATCTGTTAGTTGATTATTTAAAAAATTAGATACTTGTTTAATATCAGATTCGAAGTTGGTGTAATTTGATTTATCCACACAAATCATTTTAAAATGAGATGGGTGTTTCATTCTTCTAAAGTTTTCTTTAAATAAAATTACTTGATGGTCTTTTTCTGTAATCATCTAAAACCTTTAATATAAATATCAATTGAGTTATATTATTGTTCTCTTTCTCCATGAAATTTCTTTTATTGGAATTTGGTATTTAATACATAATGCTGTAACTCCCCATCCTTCAGAATATCCTATTCCATGTTTGTATTTATCTAATCGTTTTCTTGTTTTAGTATTTTGATTATAGGTTGATTCTATTTTTTTCTGTAATTTTTTTGAATCCGATATTATATTATCAATTTCCTTTTGTGGTGGAAATGATATTAATGCCTCTGGTATAAAATAATCTATAGTACCATTTATATCTATTTCTGATAAAAGTGTTCTTGATATTTCATCTTCACTTGATGACCACCATTTTAGATATGATGGATTTGTTAGATATAAAATTTTATAACTATACAAACTATGTTTATCAAATTCTAACGTTGTATCAAACGCATTAATATAATCACTATCAAGGTATGTAATACGTTCATTGTATTGTTTTGATAAAGATAAAATAAAATTTATCTTTTCATAGTAGCTAAATACATCTCTATCGTACAGATGTGTTGTGCCGTAATTAAAAGAATTCGGTGTATCAGTTAATATATGTAATTGATTTGTTTTAGCAAACTTATCTATTTGACCATAATATTGGCTAACCCAATCTTTACCAACACACATTGTTGCATAAATCATATCAATGTTTTAGTTTTATATCTATCAAATTTATCTTTTGCTTTTGATGCTGATTTTGTTCGTTTGTTTATTATTCCTTTTAAAATATCTACTCTTCCATTTAAAGTTTGGATTGGTATATTTAATTTTCCAAATTGTCTAAAATTTACTTTTTCTTGAGTATCACTAAACATCCAATCTATTGTAATTTTAGTATCATCTACTTTTAGTAAACTTCTATATACATCACATTTAAGTGTATCACTTATATAAGTAACTCCACCCCAATAATGAAATTCGCTAACATTAGGTAAGTTTGATATATCTTTTGGTGAATATATTGTTGAATCTATAAAGATATCAAAATCGTTTATCTTGAATATTGGATAATCAACATAGAAATAATCTGTCGAACTACCTATTAAATACCAAGAGTTTTCTTTTAGATTTTTACAGAACCACCTTAATCCGTTTTGGAACAGTTCGTGTTTCATTAAACTAAAATTTAACTACTATGTTTTGTTTCGAAATGAGTGAAAAAATCTGAAAGTATATTTTCTACTTTTTGTTTTTCTGCACTTGTTAGAGCTTCAACTGGTCTTGTTTCACTTTGAAGATATGATGTTGGTAATCTTTTATATACTTTAGGTTTAGCCATAATTATTTATTGTGTACTACAATTCCGTTTGCAAGATATGAACTTATATCTTGTACTGTTATGTTATATACTTTTTCTTCTGCATCAGAACGTACTATTCTAATTTCTTTAATTTCTTCCCATTCACCATCTCTTAAAATAGAATCACCAACTTGTAAAAATTTGGGTTCTTGTTCTGTCACATATGGTTCTTGATTCCAATCTGGTACTAATGATTTCCAACCTTCTTTCGTTAAGAATGGGTGTTCTGGTGTGAACTCAATACCTGTATCGTTGATTGTATATAGTGATGGTTCATCTCCTAAAGATTTACATGCTTCTGCATGAGAATCAACAGTATGTCTGTGGTCAATTGCTGTTACTACACTACCTTCTGTTTCAGTACCGTTCCATCCTAATACTTCATCACCCACAACTATATCTTCTATATTTTTTGTATCACCGTTAGTAAGAGATATTTCTGTACCAGCAGCAAAACAAGTTCCTCTAAAGTTGTGTGCAACTAATCCTAACGATATACCATTTATATCTTGAGAAGAACTAATAATAAATGTATCTACATCTTCTACATCAGGTGACCATACAAAGTGTCTTGTATCATCTCCATATCCACTATAACTTGGACTATCTAATATTGCTACACTTGAAGATATAATTCCTACAACACCATCTTCTGTTGGTATGAAATGCGTACCACTTTCTGCAGAACGAATATCTTCATATTCTGTAATATTAGATGAGGTATTATACATCAATATACTTTTATTAACACCATACAATGTTAATCCATCTTCGAGTTGTAATTCAATACAAACATTGTAATCTAAACTATGTGATATATTTGAGTAAACAATCGAAGAAGTTAAATATGAGCCAGATGGAAATTCAGAACCACTATATGATATAGAGGATACGTTACCATCACTTGAATCTCTATTTGAACCACTAATATAGTAACTATCTATTGACTCACTAACTGCAAGGTTTTGTATATAATCGTAACTACCAGAACTTCTTCTGATTTCTGTATCTTTTAATAATCCAACTGCAGTAGTACTAACTGAATCTAATTTAGGGGTATTGGTTGAATGTTGATAAAAATATTTTATAGGATATTTCCAAACAGATGTAGTTGAACCCGTTGGTTCTGTAACAGTATAATCTGATGAACTACCCGTTACAAATTCCATCACTTCTCCTTCTGATGGTAAATCAAATTCTGCTTGGTTTTTATATCCTCCACAGAATATTGTTCTTATATTTGAATCAGTATCGGTATAGACTATTCCATAATATCGTATTGATTTTGCTCTTGTATTATTATCATGGTCCCAATAAAATTTTTCAATAAACCAATCTTCCACACCATCATCATAAATTGTTTTAATTGCACCTTTTTCAGTAGTATCAACCCAATATCCTTGTGCATCACTACCACTTAAACCAGTTGTCCAAAACTCTATTGGTGATTGACTTTCATATACAGGTTTTCCTACAACATCAGGTAACCATGATATACCATCATCATGTGCGTTACTTAAATCATGAGTCCAATCCATTGTATCATATAATACACCGTTACTTGATGAATAATAAATTTCTGGTGTTGATGATTCACTACCAGTAACATTATTTTCTAACATCAACTCATGTACGTTTAATTTAGTTTTACAGTAGTATGAATCAAACAAAGCATTTTCATCATATGCTAATCTTAAAATAAATCTATTACTTGCATCGGTTATACTTGATGGATATATTGAATCTGGTGATTCTTCGTGTAATGAACAAGTAACAATACTCGCAGGTAAAGATTCACTTATGTGATTAACTGCAGATTGTTGGAATTTTTTATATATGATTTGTACATCATCTATACTTTCAGATAATAATAAATTATTAAATGCAGTAAGTTCAAGTGATGCACTATTCATTATACCGGTATCGGTATTCAGTTCTAATAGTTTAGTACAAGTATCGGTTACTTTTACAAAATCAGCCGAATAGAATGTTCCCTTCATAGTTTTTCCTATATATTCTATAAATATGGGTTAATAATTTTTATTGAATATTTGTTATCGTTTTTGAAGAGTTTAATAGTTTTTTTATTTTTTTAGAAATCCTCGTTCTATCTCGTTCCTCTATATAATCTCGTACAATCGCACAGTACTCATAGTGTTCTTGATTCTCAAACCATTTCAAACACCACTTCAATACATCTTCATAATCTACTTTGTTTACTACGATTGACATTGGGCTTCTGAGAAAGGTTGCAACTACACAATGTGGTTTGTGGTATTTCCAAGATTCGTTAACAATATCAGCAACTCTTGAATAGAATTCTACACCATGAGTATCCATATACTCACTAATCCAAGAGTGATGATTTGGTATAATGTGTTTTCTCCAATCTACTCTATGTACAATCCTTTTCCCCATACTTATAAATATTTAGTTTTTCCATAATAACTGTACCATTAGTATTAAAAAACATAAAATAAGTTGAACAGATATTTTTGGTGTGAGGTGTTCGTTAAAGAAATAACTTGTGAGGAATATGTATGATACCATTCCTACTACAAATCCAACAAATCTATTTGGCCATAAGTTACCACCAAATCCTTCTACACCAACTCTTGTTGCTTGTAGGAATACCCATGTAAGTGGTATTGCCATTAGATACCAACCCCACCATGAAGGTGATTTACTTGGGTCTTTAAATTGCCAATTGTGTTGAAACCAAACCGCAGTTTGGCCAATGATATACAATAGGATGGCTAATCCTATTTGATAAAAATTTAATTTCATAACCTTTATTTAATATTTTAATATCTATCTCTTAAATCTTCCAAATCTCTTAGAAAATCTAAGTATCCATCATCATCATTATCATCTGTTCTATCTCCTTGAGAGTTACCAGTTGATGTTGAACTATCATCACTTGTTGTAGTTGTGGTTGATTCACTTGTAGTTTCATCAGTAGATTGACCTAACGCAGTTCCTTGGCCAACACTACTTTGATTGAATAAATTTGCTAATGAGGCATCATCAGTACCAGTTGATATTGATGCATCTAAATCATCAGTATTACCTTCTCCAAAACCAGGTGGGTTTTGTGAAAATAAATGAGATGCTATAATTGTTCCTCTTCTATATGGTAGTTGAAATTCGTTATCTGAACCTATCGGATTATCATATAATAATGAATCTATATATTTTACTACTTCAATTTCACCAGTTGGTCCTGTTTCAGTTCCGAGAGAATCTGTTATTTGAAATCCCCATATACTTTCTTTTGCATTAAATTCACTAACTAATTGTTTCAGATTAAATTGTGATATGTTTATTGTTGGAATTAGGTGTGGAGTAAAGTATGGGTTTCCTTCTGCACGTGCCGTCATTAAATCATTTTTTAATCCAACGGATACATAAGTGGCTGAATCCATTTCAAGAAAAAATCTAAATCGAGTGGGGTTACCACTAAAGTTAGTATCTACTAATGTTAGTTTTTGTAATGGTGGTACTTCACCAAATCTATTTGGGTAAATTAAATCTTTTACGTTTCTAAGAGTACCTTTTTGATTTAATGTATTTACTGAATTACCTGCTGTGTGTTCTATTTGAGTTGAAGATTTCTTTATATAGAATGGGGTTACATCTTCACCTCTTTTGGCAGGATACTTATTAACTATATCATCAAGTTTTTTAAATTGATTAAACCCTTGTGATACTTTTACTACAGTATCATCTCCACTATTTAATTTTGTGTTAGGAGATTCTATTGGGTCATTTTTTTTAACAACCTTGTTTTTTAATCTATTTCGTAGTTTTCGTATCGCCATGTATATAAATATGGCTTATTAGAATTTAGTATCTACCAATTCTCTGTATGCTTGTTGGTATGCATCAACTCTACGTTCTTTGAAATCTTCAGAACCCATGATATCATTAGCTCTACTCATTACTTCACGTCTCATACCAACAGAGTGTGATTCGTATAGAATCTCCTCAATCATCTTTTCTTCTGTCATCTTAACGCCTGTTGTATTTTTTGGATAAGTAACTTCACATCCTCAGTTTGTGGTTGTGTTTTGAGTTCAATTAATTTATCGATTAATTCTTCTCTCTTTTTTGATTTTATAAATTCTTGTATTGATTGCATCATATTAAATACATATTAAGTTAAGTTATTATTTGTGCTTCTTCTATTTCCTCACAAAACCAATATTGACCTTTTTGGTTTACTTTGAATGCAGTATCACATCCCAACCACTCTTTAATTCCATTTACATCCCGCACTCTATCAATAGGATATATCGCATATATTATATACAATCTATCGTTGATTCGTTCAATCGGTCTTTTGTAAGAAGGATATCTCATTCTGATTTGTAGATATCATATCCTGTCTTTATTACTACTCCTAACATTACTATTCCGTAACCTTCTAAGAAGTTAATAGGAGTTGGTGTAAACTTACTTGTAAATGATAACAATAATGCTACACCTACAAATACCATACTCCCTTTTATGAAATTTAAAAACTCGTTCATTACATCCACTCCTCCTCAGAATCTAATTCATTTAAATCTACAACTTCACCTTCAGTAGTGAATACATCTTGGAAAGAGTTGTATGCAATTGTGTTTACAATCTTCTCTAATTCTTTATCTTCGAATTCATGATTGTAATGTGTAGATGAAATCCAATCACCTTCACCTAATAAACGATAATAGGTTTCTACACCATTATCATCTTCCATTTGTCTAACTTCAAGTTTTCTACCATCTTCAAGTTCTACGTTGGTTTGTTTGGTTTCTTGATGCCAAACCGTCCATGTTGTTTCAGTAACCTTTACTTTTGCCATGTGTGTTAATTTAAAATTTAGTACTCGGTAGGGGAATCGAACCCCTCTTGCCAGGATGAAAACCTGGAGTCCTAACCGATAGACGAACCGAGCGTTTTATCTGTCTGGATAAAAATTGTAATCATCGTAATCACTACGATTCTTATGTTTCTTTTTTCGTGTGTAATCCTTTTGAGATTTGTGAACCTTCTCAGTAGTTTTCTTGCCGATGTGGTGAGATGCCTCACCGTATGTCATATCATCCCAACTTAACTTCTTTTGATAATCCTTCTTCTTCTTCTGTTTCTTCATCACTAATCAATTCCATTTTAGTATTACTACGATTCCTTAAATATTGTTGTTCTGTCCATTCCGCACCTCTATCAGTAATAAACTCTATTTGATATATAGTTTGTGTTCTGTTAGAAGATTCGGTAACGTTGTATGTTAACTTTCTCATATTAATCAAACCATTGGTCTCTATTTGTTTTTATTTTTGTTATACCTGTTTTTCTTAGTACATCCCTTTTCTTTTCCTTGAAATCTTGAACTTTCTTTTTAAAGTTCTTTTGTTTGTGTTTCTGCATCTCATCAAGGTATTCGAGAAAACTATCGAAATCTTCTTTACCGAGTTTATCTAACTCATCATCGGTAAGTGGGTTTTTAGGGTCGTATTTCATATTGCTAAATGTGATAATTTTTCGTGTAACCTTTTCATATGTTTACAAGGTGAATAAGGTCTAAACTGTCTTGCCATACATTCACAATCATCAATCTTGTAATCCTTAACAGTTACATTGTAGTATTTGAGATTACCTTTTTTATCTCTACTACCCATCTCTCTATATTGCCAACTATTACTCATTCGAAACGATTCCATTCTTTTGTTCAGACCATTCTTGTCTTGTTACCTTTATACCATATACATAGTATTCAGACCTACCATCCTCGTATATAACGGCCGGTCCATCCCAATTATGAAACTTATTATCAAATGTATGATACGTTGTACCATTTGATTTGAATGTTCTAAAATCGGAGTTTTGTGATTTGTTACTTGCCATATTTAAATAATTTACTTTGTAAATATAAGAAAAAAAATTGATATATCCAAATTTTTCTTAAAGTTTTTTTCAGTGTCGAAATTCGAAAATTTTTCAAGGTGTATATATTGATAGTTCTAATCATGATAAAATAGTATTTCCTTTTTCCCAATATACTTATTAAGTTTCTTTGCAGTATTCACTGTCTCCCCATCCACTATAAAGATTTGGTCATCCCTTCTACCATTTAGATAAGGAGTATCCCACCGCGTGATATACTCATCGAGTGAGGAATCCGCGTAGAGCCACATCGCAAACTCTTCGGGTAAACCCTCCAATCCTCTTTCCTCTACGATATCCAAGAGTTCCCTCCCTATGTTGATATCCTTAGTGTAGATAAAGCATGCGTTGGGTAGAACTCTTATATCGTTCCATTCCCATGAGTATGCCTGAAATTGTTTCCAATCCTTGTTATACTCTGAAGGATATGAATATAAAGGCATAGAAGGGGAAGGTAACCGAAGTTGTTTTATCTTATCTAAGGTTAAATGGGTTGTACAATCCCAATCTAAGAAAAGAACTTCTCCGAATTGTTTATATCCCATATCTAAGGTTTGGAGTTTTAGTTCGAATGAACCTGAAGTATCTCCCATGTATATGGTATCGTATCGAAATGCGTTTAGGTATTCCAAATTTTCTTTACCCCACACATAAACAGTTTCATCTAATCGTGTTGATTTTTCTATATCCTCTTTATGGTGTTTTAAAAAATCTCCCCAAAGTGCTCTAATTATTTTCAAGGTGTATATATTGATAGTTTAGATTCTCTTATTTGCTCCTCGAACCATTTCGCCTGCTGTCTATATCCCCATTGTGATTGGTGTAAATCAAAGCCATCTTCGCGTGTATCTCTTATAGCTAATGTTTCTTTACCTAACCACTCCATATAACACGAGTACTCTCTCCCTTCCCCAAAACGAAGAAGGATATCACCATGTTGTTCTATAAACTCTTCCCAATGGGGTGTCTTGAGTTTACCTGTGTGATAATGGGGATGGGGTTGAAGCGTTACATGACCATCCCACCATTCTCCATCTGTTAACCAAATAAATAAGTTAGTTGGTTTTATTAATCTGAGTAGGGGAATCATTTGATACCAATAGTACCAATTTACTTCTGCCCTTACATGGGAATATATCATTTCGGGTTGATTCTTCAAATCATCTCTTAGAACTGGGTCTAACGGTTGACGAAATTTTGTTGCAATATATTCATCCCAATCGTATGAACCTTGTGAATATAAATTTTCATCATAGTATGGTGAATACATTCTTCTTAGAAAAGAGTTTTGGATAATAACTAAATCATCTTCTTTCCATTCGGTTGCAGTTCTTATGATTACATCTCTTAAATGAATGAATCCTTGACCTGGTAATGCGTAAGACTCTAATGGTAGGTTAAAGTTTTCTTGTAACCTATGAGTCCAACCATATGGGTCATGGTCTGAAAATGAACATCCGTAAACTATTAACTTTCCCATTTGTTAATAACTTTATTTTTCGTTTTCTTATTATAGCTATATATAAGCTTAGTAATGGGGGTAAGGGGGTAGAAACCTGCTACTGACAAGCTACTTAGCTATAAAGTTAAACAATAAGGGATTCTCCTGAAAAAGTCTTTTATGTACATAGATTGATTCCCATACTATAGGTTTCATATCTTTAAAATCCCAATCCTTAATATCACCACCTTGTAGAGATTGCCACCAACCTTCTCGTGTTAAAACATAACTTATTCCATTTGGTCCGAGATGTACACCTTTGAGAAAAGGGTTATCCATTTTTACATAATCCATCTTTTCGAATAAACTATCAATAATCGGAGGCCAATAGAACTCTACTGCAAATACTCCCACTCTATAATTGTGTCTACCTTCGAAGAAATCGTATAGTACTTTCTCTTCTAACGACTTATTTTCGTACCCACCTTCTATATCTAAACCTATGAAATCAATATCAAACGGACACTCATTATCATCTAATATTGTTCTAAGTGTTGCACCCTCAACTTCATACGATGCGGATTCCTCACCTTGTATGACATGAGAAAGGGTATGATGTTCAGATTCTGCAAACTTAATCATCTTACCTTCTTGTTCCGAACCTACTAATGCTCGTTTATCGAAAAGTGCGTTTGGTCTATTCTTTGGTACTAAATCATGAAAAGGCCAAGCAGGTTCTACTAATAACCCATCCCAACCTTTTTCATCTAACATCTTTGTTTGTGATTGTATGACACCATCACATGCTCCAGCTTCTACATAGAATCCTTTTTCTTTCTTTTGGTATATAATCTCCCAAACAAACTTATCTGTAAAGAAATCATGATAGGTTCTCCAATCACCCCATGATTTTTGATTCTCTGGTAAATCAACCCCAAGTTGTATTTCTTCCGAAGTGTCCGAAACTTGCTGTGTACTCATATATTGGTTTTTTTAAATCTAAGAAATCTATGATTCCTTGTGGTGTTAAATTGTATCCTTTGACAAACTCATGTTTACCATCAACTACTGCAGAGGCCTGTAGTGGTTTATCATATCCTATAGCGTACGCAAGTTGAACAAATACTTCTTTTGCATCTCTTTTTTTCAACAAATCCACAGCAATTCTTCTTGCCATATACGCTGCACTTCTATCAACCTTCGTTGCATCCTTACCACTAAAGGCTCCACCACCGATTGGTATTCTTGGCCCGTAGTTATCAACTGCAAGTTTTCTACCAGTCAATCCGGCATCAGCAGTAAAACCATCGATATCCCAATCTCCCGCTGGATTGCAGTGTAACGCCTCTATGGAGTATTGTGGGTACTGAGAGAAGAAAGTTTCACACAACTGTTCTAATACACTCGTAGATACCTTAGAGAACGAACAAACTACTCTTAGAGAGTTTCCATTCATGGTAACTTGAGTTTTTCCATCGTATGGGTGTAGTGCATAAATAAATTGATTTAAACCTCTTGCCAGATAATACTCTTGTGGTAATAATAATTCGTTTTCATCACAAGCATAACCAATCATAATTCCTTGGTCTCCTGCTCCACCATCATCTACTCCTCTTGCGATTTCTGGTGATTGTTGGTTTAAGTGAATCACTACATCTTCTACACCTGATATGTTATGTACGATAGTTTTTATATCATCATCTGATACATCTGCGGTTGAGGTAACCTCACCAGTAACGAAAACTTTTCCGTTACCACCACAAACTTCTATTGCACATCTTGAATCAGGGTCTTGAGATAAGTGAAAATCTAAAAGGGTGTCTGAAATCCTATCACACATCTTATCTGGATGTGATGGACTAACGCATTCAGCGGTTCTTATCATAACTTTTCTTTAATGTTGTATACTATGTATAAATATCACAGATTGATATTTTTATAAAAAATAAAAGTATAGTGATTTACTATACTTTCGGTGCTCCCAATAGGGCTCGAACCTATGACCTATTCATTATGAGTGAAGTGCTCTAACCAACTGAGCTATGAGAGCATATCGTGGATTAACCCCACCAATCATTTATTTAATTAGTTCAACTTCTGTCCAAGCAGCAAGATGTACAACCTCATCACTATCGGTAGTGCAATAAGAATACATCCCATCTATGCTTCTAAAATTTAACTCTTGTCCTTCAATCTTAATCCGACTATTTCTCGGTACATCGTATAATTTCATTTCTCTTTGGTGTTAAAGGTTAAAAATGTAAGGTGTAATGCTCCCTTATTCCCGCAGGAAAAGCAGGTCAAGCCTTGTCTCATTACACCCTTCATTTCTCTTTGGTGTTAAAGGTTAGTTTCCTTCTTTCTTATCAACAACAATTGCTCGTATGGCTAAGAATCCAATTACAATTGCTGTAACCACTACTGTTACTATGTGTATCATAATTTATTTTTTAGTGACTCCGATAGGATTCGAACCTATGACCGTCTGCTTAGAAGGCAGATGCTCTATCCAACTGAGCTACGGAGCCATGTTTTGTACCTGAGGACGGACTCGAACCGTCACGAACATTACTGTTCAAGGGATTTTAAGTCCCTCGTGTCTACCAATTCCACCACTCAGGCGGAATCTTACACAGTTCCGTAAACTTCTTTTTGTCGTTTAACAAAGTACGTTAGTTTATCCAACGCTTTCAACATAGTGGTAACGTTACCACTCTCTTTAGCAGAATCGTACTGAGATTGCCAGTACTCAATTTTCGGAAGATATCCGTTTACATAATTTCGTTTCATACTTTAAATTTTAAGGTTTATAATTATTATTTATTCTTCGAACATATCGTACAGTTCAGTAATCTGATTTACATAGCCAGGAGCAAAGTTCGATACAGAACTTAAATCACCTAACTTCATCTCTGTAACTGCAACGTTATCTTGTAAGGTTTTAATCAAATCCCCAATCAAGGTGGGATATTTAGTTTGTTCTTTGAGGAGAGTTTCTTTAATCTCGGGTTTTAATCTTTCGAATAGTGTTTTCATAGTCATCAATCATCTCATTTACATAGTAAATATACGAAAAATATTTCACATTTCCAAATATTTTAACACTTTTTTTTACTTTAAATACGCTGGGCCGTTGTATGTCCACTTATCTGAACCATCGAATATATTACCTCGTGCGTGTTTAGCAGGAGAGTTCCAACCTGCGGCCATGAGTAAATCCCCTTTACATATAAGAGAACCTTTCAATACGCCTTCCCACATGGAAACGAATCCCCATACAGAACCTTCATCAATAATCTTCATATACTTCTTACCTTTCTTTACCGTAAGAGGAGTATATTCTTTGTAGGAATAATTTTTATCCCAATACTCTTTTCGTTCTTGGTTGACTTTATCCAACCACATTTCAAATTGTGTAGCCATATTATTTTAATTTAACCACAAGTTATACACATAATCGTAACTTGTATCAAGTTGTTTTGCTAATTCAGAGAATAATCGTTCTCGTACTATACTATCGTGAACACCGATGTAATCATAAACATTACCATCACCGAATAGTTGAGTAACTAATCCGGCGAAGGTTGCTTTATTATCAAGTTCAATTCCCAACTCATCGGTTGGATATTCTGTTAAGTAAAAATCTTTGATTGTCATATCTTACTTATTTAGAGTTAACATTGAAAGAGGAACATTGTAAGAACTTACACTACCGTAAGAAACATTCTCATTAAGAACTTCAATCACGGCTTTGGTTCGGTTAATCTTTTTAACTCTACATTGTTTACCACTTAACTTAGGGTGGTTAACTGAAACGTTGGCTCCGATGTAAAGTTCGTTCTTCACATCCCAAGCAATTTCTGATTTTTTGATTTTGATTACTTCAACTACTTTAGAGTTCAACTCTCGTAGTTCTTCAAGGGAAAGGTTTTTTAATTCTGAAAGTGTCATAGTTTTAAGGTTTATTATTTTATCACTCATTTACATAGTAAATATACGAAAAAAAGCTGAGATATCCAAATTATTTTTGATATTTTTTTCGATATTTTTCTAAGAATCCTTTACCAATACCCATAGCAAGAATCTCAGCATCGTGAGGAATTATAGGTTTGGTTGACCTGGAGTTATTGATTCTATCCACATGATAAGGAAATACCTCAACTCTAACTTTTCTACAACCTTTAGGTAGATACGCTACCGTCGTTTCTTTCATTTCCATATTACATAATTGATTCAAGTTGGAATCCTAAGTAGATGTATATCCCCATAACTATCGAAAGGAATATCCAATACAAAATCTTCTTTGGAGTAAGGTAAGGTGGAGTAGTTGCCCACTCCCATCTTTTTTGACCTTTCTTTCTTCCATTCTCGTGCCATTTAGTTTTCTCGATGATATCTCCTCCGAATTGCTTGAGGAAGATAATCAATCCAAATACCACTATTACAGTTATTGCTTCCCAATTCATCCTATACATTCACCTTCGGTTACACATCTTGATTCCCAACCATCTTTGAAAGCATAACAACCATTCGCGTATGTTGTACCATCGGGTGCACAGACTGGTTGATATTCTTCGGTACAGATATATCCATGTATGTATTCACCTTGAACACATGCTGGTTCATATGGTTCTACTTCACATCCAAATAATGCGAATAGTAATAATCCTATTAATAATATGTTAAATACTTTTTTCATAGTTTTTGATTTCGTTTTTAATATCCCATAATGCATAAGATTTCAAAAGAGAGGGATTCATCTTCTGTATCTTTTTCTTTTCTATAAGTAATTCTTTTAAAAATTTATCCATAATAA
>MDTD01092266.1_pt1 | contig 14972 bp, 14 predicted proteins | sample 811221 | NCBI WGS metagenome assembly MDTD01 (sample SAMN05326646, study PRJNA326480) | marine metagenome | isolation source: seawater | place: Pacific Ocean: South West | collected 2011
ATGCCAGTTTTGATTATGAAATTATAGAACATAGAGAAGGAGATTTAGTAAAACTTGGAATTTTAGTAAATGGTGAACCAGTAGATGCGTTGGCAATGATGATTCATAAGGACTTTGCTCAAAAAACAGGAAGAGAGGTGTGTGAGAAATTAAAAGATTTAATTCCTAGACATAACTTTATGATACCAGTTCAGGCTGCAATAGGAGGAAAAATTATTGCAAGAGAAACAATAAAAGGATTTAAAAAAGATGTTTTAACAAAAATTCATGGTGGTGGTGCAACCGATAGAAAAAGAAAGCTATTAGAAAAACAAAAAAAAGGTAAAGCCAGATCTAAACAGTTTGGTAGAGTTGAAATACCTCAAGAAGCGTTTATCGGTGTTCTTAAAATTGTTAAAGATTAATAATTTTCTCTATTAATCTTAAATTTTTTTGATCAATATTAATTCTAAATGGATAATTTTTATCAGAATTATCAGGTTTTGTAGTTATTCTAAAATATCTAAATTTGAGGACTTTGCTTATTCTCTCACATTTTTTATTTGGATGATCAGAGGGAATTATTTCAATTATTTTTGTTCCAGGTTTACAAAAAATTATATTTGAAAAAGCTGCTCCGTGTGCACCAATAATTATATTTGAATTTTTGAATAAATTTATTTGCTTTTTAAACGATAAAAGTTCTGGCTTAATGACTTCAAATTTTTTTGCATTTATTAATTTTTTTATTTCTTTTGTATCTTTAATTTGGCAATGATTATATTTTGACTCCGATCTATCTAAAAAAATCTTTTTTTTAAAATTCGTATGTGATTTATTTAAAAACTTTTTTCTATTTAAGAAAATTATCCATTTTGGAATTTTTTTAACATTATGTTGAATGTAACCTTTATTATACCATGGATGATCAACAGCATATATTTCTGTGGCATGAATATGTTTATATTTTTTACTATTGATTAATTTTCTTTCATTAATTCCTATAGCATTAAAAATCTTCACTTGCCATTTTTTCGGCTCTGATACGTAAAAATAATCAATTTTTTTTAAATCTATTAAAAAATTGAGAAGATAGATTTTTGGTAAAATATCAAAAATAAAGTGAAAATAATTATTGCCACTATCTCCCTGACACAAGTTAAAAACTTTTCCATTAATTTTTTTTACAAAAGAAGGTGTGCCTTCTGATATCACAAAATTTTTTTTTATATGTTCCAACTTCCCATTTATTTGTTGAAAAGATACTAAAGGTAGGACAAAATTATTTTTAATTATAGCTACATTTTCGTTATTATCAGTAAAAATTCTACCGTCCAAAATTTTATATAGATGGTATTTCTTGTTATTAGGAGACTCTAAGTATGGATGAACTATCTTTTCTTTTTTAAACAATTTATGATTTTTTTTTGGTAATAAAATTTTACCATATAAATAATTAAAAAAAATATGAACCAAACCTTTATAATACAATTTTATTTTCTTTTTAATCATGTATTGTGAATTAATATCAAATGAAACATACAGTAAATTGGGGCATTATAGGATTAGGAAATATAGCACTAGAGTTTGCAAAATCATTTATTAATTTAGACAACGCTGAATTAACCGCTGTTGCAAGCACTTCTCACAAAAAATTGGCAAAATTTAAGCAAAAATTTAACATTAAAAATGAAAATCTTTTCAATAAATATGAAAAACTCATAGAAGATGAAAATATAGATATAGTATACATTGCATTGCCAAATACTTTGCATTTTGATTGGGTGTTTAAAAATGTAGAAAAAAACAAGAATATATTAATTGAAAAACCAGCTTTTTTAAATTCAAAAGAGGCAAAAATAATTTTTAATCATCATAACTTTAAAAATGTATTTTTTAATGAAGGCTTTATGTATCGATTTCATCCTCAAATATTAGAAGTTATTAAGATTATCCAATCTAAAGTAATAGGTAAACCTATTTCAATGGAGTCAAATTTTGGCATTAATATATTGAACAAAGGAAAATTTTTTGGACTGTTTAAAAAAAAAATAGATAAAAATAATAGATTATTTAACAAGAGATTAGGAGGAGGAGTCATTTATGATTTAGGATGTTACACTACATCAATGAGTCTATTTATAGCTTCTATGATTGAAAATGTAAAAATTGAAAATTTCAAAATATCAAATATCGAAACTCAATATATTGATTCTAGTGTTGATATTCACAGTATTGCTGAAATAAATTTTGATGAAAAATTCACCTCAAAAATAATGACATCTTTTAAAAAAAATTTTAATAAAACAACAATTTTATGTGAAGAGGGCAAAATAATTATTAATAATAGTTGGAACAGTAATTTTTCAGAGATCGAGGTTTTAGGAAAAATTAATAAACAAATTAATTTCAATTGTACAAAAAATAATTATTCTTTAGAAATTGAACAAATAAGTAAAGATATTCTTGAAGGAAAAAAAGAGATTAGTTTTCCTGGCACTAGTCACAACGATACTTTGATAAATACGCGAATAATTGAGAATTGGATAAATGGATAATAACAAGAAAATTGACTGTGTAACGTTTTTTGATAATTCTTTTATGTTTGATTTTAGATACAATATTTTAAAAGATTATATTGATCTTTTTGTTGTGTGTGAGTCAAAATATGATCACAGAAATAATTTAAAAAAATTAAATTTTGATCCAAAATATATTAAAAATGATAAAATTAAATATATAATATTAGAACGTCCATTTCCTAACAATACTGATATTTGGAAAAATCAAGCTATTCAAAGAGAATTTTTGCTGAATAGTTTAAAGTCATTTGTAAATGACGATGATTACATTTTTTTCTCTGATCCAGATGAAATACCAAATCCAAAATTATTAAAAAATTTCGAATTAACAAAAAAATATGGTATTTTTTTACAAAAATGTTTTAACTTTAAGTTTAATCTTTTTAATCCATACGAAACTCCATGGGAAGGAACTAGGGTTTGTAAAAAAAAAAATCTCAAATCTATCGACTTTATGAGACAAAAAGTTAAATCTAAAAATTTAAAATATAGCTTTTTTAGGTTTGATAAGGAGAAAGACATACAAATCTACAATGAGGCGGGATGGCATTTTAATAATATTATGGAACCTGAGTTAATATCCTTGAAATTAAAGACATTTGCACATTCAGAATTTAGTGAAAAAAGATTTTCAGATGTAAATATAATTAAAAATAAAATTGAAAAAAAAATTGATTTATTCCAAAGAGGGCATCAATATGAAAAAATTGACTTAGATGACTCATTTCCTGATTATCTGACTTCTAATTATGATAAATATAAGATGTTTATATTATGATAATTTTAGGAGAGGTGGCCGAGTGGTTGAAGGCGCACGCTTGGAAAGCGTGTAAAGAAGTAATTCTTTCATGGGTTCGAATCCCATTCTCTCCGCCATTAAATAAGTATTGATTTTCAACCTTAATTTGACCATCTGAACAGATATCAATCATTAAATTTAAACAAATTTTAGTAAAAAATGTTATAATTTAGCTTTCCGATAATTTAAAAAAAATGACAAATAAAAACATATACCAAGCAGACTCAATAAAAGTTTTGAAGGGTTTGGAAGCAGTTCGAAAAAGACCAGGGATGTATATTGGTGACACTGATGATGGAACTGGATTACATCATATGGTTTACGAGGTAGTAGATAATTCAATCGATGAAGCTTTAGCGGGATATTGTAAAAATATTTTAGTAAAAATAAATTCTGACGGAACTTTAACAGTTAAGGATGATGGGCGAGGGATACCTGTAGATATACACAAAGGTGAAAAAAAATCAGCAGCAGAAGTAATTATGACTCAATTACACGCAGGTGGTAAATTTGACCACGATTCTTATAAAGTTTCAGGCGGTTTACATGGAGTCGGAGTTTCTGTTGTAAATGCTTTATCTGAAAAATTGAAACTCGAAATAAATAGAGATAGTAAAAAATACTTTATAGAATTTAATAATGGTGAAGCATTAAAACCTTTAAAAGAAATAGGAAAATCTAAAGAAACTGGAACACAAATAACTTTTCTTCCATCAAAAGAAATTTTTTCAACAATAAAATTTAATGGAAACGTTTTAATTAAAAGAATGCGCGAATTGGCATTTTTAAACAAAGGAATCAAGATAACTTTTATTGATGGTTCTCAGAAAAAAGAAAAAATTCAAACTTTTAAATTTGATGGAGGTGTTATTGAATTTGTTGAATTTTTAGACGAAAAAAGAGAAAAATTACAAAATAAAAATTCTAATGATTTATTTAAAAAACCCATTTTTATAGAGGGCAATAAAGGAAATATTGAAATAGAATGCTCTTTAAAATGGAATGCTGGATATTCTGAAGATGTATTACCTTATACAAATAATATTTATCAAAAAGATGGAGGTACGCATGTCCTTGGATTTAGGAGTGCGTTAACAAGAATAATTAACAAATATGCCAATGAGCATAATTTATTAAAAAAAAATAAGTTAGCAATATCAGGAGACGATATCAAAGAGGGTCTAACATGTGTCCTATCTACTAAAATACCTGACCCAAAATTTTCTTCTCAAACAAAAGACAAATTAGTTTCATCAGAAGTTAGGATGATTGTTGAGACAATTATAAATGAAAAATTATCTATTTGGTTTGATCAAAATCCCACTGTTTCAAAAGTCATACTTGCAAAAATTATTCAAGCAGCCATGGCTAGAGATGTTGCAAGAAAAGCTAGAGAGAATGTAAGAAGAAAAGGTGCTTTAGAATTAAGTGGCTTACCAGGAAAATTAGCTGACTGCCAAATTGGTAAACAAGAGGGAACTGAACTATTCATTGTTGAGGGAGATTCAGCAGGTGGTTCAGCTAAACAGGGAAGAAATAGATCAAATCAGGCTGTTTTACCTTTAAGAGGAAAAATATTAAATACTTATGTTGAAGAAATTAAATCAAGAAAAAATGGAAATGTGAATGGAAGCGGTCCAGAACAGAGAACGAAAGCTTTGTCAAAGATGATTTCATCAAATGAAATTGTTACTTTAATAAATGCACTAGGATTAGACCCTAAAGCTCAAGAAATTGATTTGAAAGACCTAAGATATGGAAAAATAATAATCATGACTGATGCAGATGTTGATGGATCACATATTAGAGCTTTACTACTAACATTCTTTAATAATAAGCCTTTTAATAAACTTATAGAGCACGGTCATATTTATTTAGCTCAACCACCTTTGTTTAAGATAAACAAAGGGTCAAAAGGAATATACATAAAAGATGAAAAAGAATTAGAGAATTACATAGTTAGTAATAATAAAAATTTAAAAAAATTTAAAAAAGGATCTAAGGAATTTCTCAGAGAAATTGATATAGAAAAATCTAAAATGAACATACAGAGATTTAAAGGTTTAGGAGAAATGAACCCAGAGGAGCTATGGAACACTACACTAGACCCAGAGGCAAGAAATTTACTTCAGGTTCAATATTCCAAAGATTTGAAAAAAGACCAAAGTCTGATTCATACTTTAATGGGAAATGATGTTGCCTTAAGAAAAGATTTTATAATTTCCAACTCTATAAATGTTCAAAATTTAGATATTTAAATGAAGTTTTTTGAAACTTCGAAATATCATTTCTTCAAAAAATCTACTTACGTTAGTTTAAGATGGATTGGTATAATTGGGCAATTAATTTCAGTATATTTTGTATATTTTTTTTTAAATTTTCAATTTGATTTTATAATTTCAAATTTAGTCATTTCTTTAGGAATTTTAAGTAATTTATATTTAATCTTTATTTACCAAAAAACTCAGCTATCAGATAGATCAGCGTTTATTTTTTTAGTCATAGACATCTTCCAACTTGGTGCTTTGCTTTATTTAACAGGAGGTGTAACTAATCCGTTCGTAATTTTTTTATTAATTCCAAGTGTCTTTTCATCTTCTAATCTAAGTTTAAAAACGAATATTTTATTAGTTTCTCTAACTATAATTGTAATTTTTATCCTTACGTTTTATTCTCAAGACTTACCTTTTCCAATTAGCGTTCACTTTCATGTAAGTCCATATTATTTTTACTCTATTCCTATCGCATTAATAATTGCTTTAATTTTTTTAAATTATTTGGCTATGACATTTGGAAAAGAGTCAAGGTTAAGAAGAGAGGCACTAGCAAAAATGGAAGAAGTTATGGCTACCGAGCACGAGCTTCTATCTTTAGGTGGTCAAGCAGCAGCAGCAGCACATTCACTTGGAACTCCTTTATCAACTATTAAAATTATCACCCAAGACCTCGTTAAACAATTCAAGGGGAAAAAAGATATTGAAAAAGATATTGAGTTATTATCTAGTCAAGTAGAGAGATGTAATAACATCTTAAAAAGTCTTACTTTAAACCCAGTTGAGGAAGATATCTTTATTGATAAAGATATTTCAATAAGAGAATATTTGAGTGAAATTATTTCATCCTTTAGAGAAATTAGTAAAAAAAATTTTATTTTTAATTATGATCAAAATTCCAACGATAGAACCATAACAAAATCAATAGAAATTGTATATGGTTTGAGAAACTTTATTGGAAATGCAAACAAGTTTTCTAAAGAAACTGTATATATAAATCTTAAAAGTGATAGTGAGAAGACTGAAATTGTAATAGAAGATGATGGAGAAGGTTATCCTAGAGATATTTTATCAAAAATCGGCGAACCATATTTGAAATCTAATTATAGAATTGAAAAATCAAAAACAGGTCTTGGTCTAGGAATATTCATTGGTAAAACTTTATTGGAAAAAAATTTTGCATCAGTAATGTGTAGGAATTCGAAAACTAGAAGTGGCGCCGAGGTCGTTATTCAATGGAAAAATAATGATTTGTTTAATATTTAGTGAAGTTTTTTTTTAGCTTCAAATAATGAGCTTAGTTGTGATATCATTACATCACCTAACTCATTTACATCTGTAATCTTTATTGCACGATCATAATATCTAGAGACGTCATGACCAATCCCGATAGCTAAAACTTCAATTTCAGTTTTTTCCTCGATAAATTTTACTACTTTCTTTAGATGTTTTTCTAAAAAGTCTCCAGAATTTACTGATAATGTAGAGTCATCGACTGGAGCTCCATCAGAAATTACCATTAATATTTTTCTTTCCTCTTTTCTTTTCTTAAGTCTTGAGAATGCCCAATTTATAGCTTCTCCATCAATATTTTCCTTAAGTAAACCCTCCTTTAACATTAAACCAAGATTATTTTTTGCTTGTCTCCAATGAGTATCAGCACTTTTGTATATAATGTGTCTTAGATCATTTAATCTACCTGGTGATTTTGGTTTCCCTTTTTTATTCCAAAACTCTCTACATTGACCTCCTTTCCAATTTTTTGTGGTAAAACCCAAAATTTCAACTTTTACTGAGCATCTTTCAAGAGTTCTTGATAAAATATCGGCACATATTGCTGCAATTGTAATTGGTCTTCCCCTCATAGATCCAGAGTTATCAATTAATAAAGTTACAACAGTATCTTTAAATTCTAAGTCTTTCTCTTTTTTAAAAGATAATGAATTATAAGGATCCATAATTATTCTTGGAAGTTTTGAACTGTCTAGTAGTCCTTCCTCTAAATCAAATTCCCACGATCTATTTTGTTTTGCTAATAGTTGTCTTTGTAATTTATTTGCAAGTTTAGTAACAATATCCTGAAAACCAACTAATTGTTGATCTAAAGTCTTTCTAAGTTTATTTGTTTCATCTGCATTCTCTAAATTTTCAGCTTTTATAATTTCATCAAACTTAGTAGTAAAAATTTTGTATTCTAAATTAAGGTTATCAATATTTTTTTTTTGAATTACTTGCTCGGAGTTTTGTTGATCAGCATCCGTATCTGCTAGCTGCTCATCTAACTTATATTCATCGATATCATAATCAGAGTCAAGACTTGCCTCTGTTTCTTGTTCTTTGCTTTCATCCCTTTTATCTTCTTTATCACTTTCTTGATCATCATTAGATGGATTGTTTCGTCCATCATCTTGATTTTCATCTTTAGCTTCTTCATTCTCTTCCGCTTGAAAAATATCCATTTCCTGTAATATTTGAGAAAATTTAGAGCTATATGCATTTTGATCCTCAAAGTTATCTTTTAGGTAGTTTATATGCGTATTTATGGATTGATCGAATTCATTTTCCCAAAAATTCAGCATTTTTGAGGTAAGAGAATTTAATTTTATATCATAAAAATTTTTAAGCATATATAACTCAAATGCTTCTGTAACAGGGACATCTTCTTTAGTCTTTAATTGACTTCGTTTTTTTAAATTTATCATTTGATTATAATTTTCTCTAAGATTTTTTTCTATGCCTTTAAGCATGTTCCCTCCTAGGGTTTCATACCTAATTTTTTCTGCGAAAGCATATAATGATTTACAACTTGAATTATTTGGAAGATTTTTTTTAAAAATTTCATTGTTTGAAAATTTTTTTTTTAAAGCTGAAGAATCTGCTTCAGCTCTTGCTTTAATAAAATCAATTTTATTATCAAAGCTATCAAGTTCAATGAAATCTGATTTATTGGGTAGTTTATTGTCCTTACCTTTTTTTTCTGTCCCCAAGTCATCTGAGATGACTCTTACTGTAGATGCCAAAACTTGTCTTAATTTTTCTTTTAAATTTTCTTCTTTGCTGCTCATTTAATTTGAATATTAAGTAATGATTCGGGAAGATCTTCACCAAAACATCTTTGATAATATTCAGCAATTGTATTTTTTTCAATCTCGTCACATTTATTTAAAAAAGTGACTCTAAAAGCATAACCTACATCTTTAAATATTTCAGAATTATCAACCCAATGTAAAACAGTTCTAGGACTCATTACAGTTGAAATATCTCCAGCAATAAAACCCTTCCTTGTAAGTGAGGCTACTTTAATCATGTTAGCAATTCTTTCTTTTCCTTTCGAATTATCTAAGTTTTTATTTTTTGCTAAAATAATTTCCATTTCTCTGTCCAGGCTAAGGTAATTAAGAGTTGTAACAATATTCCATCTGTCCATTTGACCTTGATTAATCTGTTGAGTTCCATGATATAGACCTGTTGTGTCACCTAATCCAACTGTGTTTGATGTAGCAAATAATCTAAAATATTTATTTTGTTTAATTACTTTATTTTTATCTAATAAAGTAAAATTACCTTCAGCTTCAAGAACTCTTTGGATAACAAACATTACATCTGGTCTGCCTGCATCGTATTCATCAAATACTAATGCTACAGGATTTTGAATAGACCATGGTAAAATACCTTCATTAAATTGAGTGACTTGTTTTCCATCTTTTAAAACAATGGCATCTTTTCCTATAAGGTCAATTCTACTAACATGACTGTCTAAGTTTACTCTTATACATGGCCAATTTAATCTTGCTGCTATTTGTTCAATATGAGTTGATTTTCCAGTTCCGTGATAGCCTTGAACTAAAACTCTTTTGTTAAATGCAAAACCTGAAATTATTGCCAGCGTTGTATCTTTATCAAATTTATAAGTTTTATCGATTTCCGGAACGTGTTCACCTTTTTTTGAAAACGCCTCAATCTCCATATCTGAGTCAATACCAAAAGTTTGTTTAACTGAGATTTTAATATCTGGTTGTGAAAGTTCAGGTATCAATTTTTTCTCTATAAGTGTTTTTTAATTGAGTATAAGCCAAGGTTATTTGCTTTAGCTTTTCCTCGTATTTTTTATTACCGGCATTTATATCGGGATGAAATTTTTTGACAAGGATTTTGAATTTATCTTGGATTTTTTGCCATTTTAAACCTACAGAAACTCCCAAAATACTAAATGCTTTGATATCTTTGTGATCAAATTTAAATTGACGCATATGATTATAATCATCTTTGAACTTATCATTATCTAATTCGTCTTTAAGAGTATTATTCCATAAAACCTTAAAAAAATTATCAGAAGAACTGAAGCTTTGGGTTGGTTTATGCCAAATCATATCTGATTTTAGAAAACTAATGACTTGATCATCGTTCATACCAGAAAAATAATTCCAATTTTTGTTAAATTCTTTCACGTGTTCTAAGCATAGCATTCTATATTTTTTGCTATTATCTTTTTCAACAGGCGCTTTATATTCACCAATTTCTTTACAATTATTCCAGTCGCAAATATTTTTCATGATATATAATAAATAATATTTATGGATATAAATAACTTAATTGCAATCGTAAAAAAAAAATTAAATAATGAGATTAATATTGAGAAAATTGAAATTGAAGATAAATCATTTTTACATAAGAATCACTCAGGACATCAAGAAGGAAAATATCATTTAAAACTCAAGATAGAGTCAAATGAGTTAAAAAGTCTTACTAGAATCGATAGTAATAAAAAAATTTATAAAGCTTTAGATCAAGAAATCAAAAAATATATTCATTCTTTACAGATTATAATTAGTTAATTCATTTTTTAGAAATTTTTTAATTTTTAATTCTTTATATTCGTTGTTAATAACTGTATGACTAATTTTTTTAAGTAAAATTAAATTAATTTTTTTTGAAATATTTTTTTTATCTTTAGACATAAAGTTTAATATTTTATTCGTATCCTTTAAAGAAAAGTAATTATTGATATTTGATGGAAGTTTAAGATGATAAATATGTTTAATTATTTTATCGTAATCCTTAAATTTTATTATTTTTACACTTAAGCTAAATTTAAGAGCCATAATTATTCCTAAAATTACAGCTTCACCATGGTTTAATTTTTTTGAATAACCTAAAGCGGCCTCAAAAGCATGGGCAAAAGTATGTCCAAAGTTTAATATTTTTCTAATACCTTTTTCCTTTTCATCTTTCTCAACAACCATTTTTTTGATTTTACAGCTTTCAAAAATAGCTTTTTCAATAAAGGGACTCTTTAGATTAAATATTTCATTAGAATTATTGTTTAAATATCTAAAAAATTTTTCATTTAAAATCAGAGAATGTTTAAAAATCTCACCATAGCCACAAATAATTTCTCTTTTTGGTAAAGATCTCAAAAATTCTGTATCGCTTACAACTAATTTTGGTTGATAAAAACTTCCAATTAAATTTTTTCCTTCATTCGTATTTACTCCTGTTTTACCTCCAATTGATGAGTCAACTTGAGATAATAAAGTTGTTGGAATATTAATAAAATTTAAACCTCTTTTGAACAAACTTGCTGCAAAACCACCAATATCACCAGTGATACCTCCACCAATTGTAATTAGTAAATCCTGTCGTGAAAAATTTTTTTTTAGTAAAACTTTTAAAATATTATCAACATTATTCATATTCTTATTTTTTTCGTTAGCAGTGAAAATAAATTTAAATATTTTTTTTTTTTTTATAGATTTTGATAATTTAGAAATCATCTTTTTTGGTATGTTCTTATCAACAACCAAAAGACATTGATTGAAATTAATTGAATTTCTATTCAAGTATAGATTTAAATTTTTAATAATATTGGAACCAATTATGATCGGATAATTTTCAGATGTTGTTTTAATTTGTAATTTAATGGGCTTCATAAATATCAATAATTTTTTTTACAATGTCATTTTTAGTAAGATTTTCACAGTTTATTTTATACTTAGCTTTTGAATAAATAATAGATCTCTTTTTAATAAGCTCAATAATTTCATTTTTGGAAGATTTATGTGCAATTGGTCTTTTTTTACTATCTTTTATTCTATCAACTAAAGTTTTGATATCCCAATTAAGCCAAAAAGAAATATGATTATCAAGTATCTCTCTTTTTATTTTATTATTAATAAATGCACCACCACCTAGTGAAATTACTGTATTATTTTTTTTTAAAATTTTAAGTGTTACAATTTCCTCAATTTCTCTAAAATATTTTTCTCCTTTGTTTTCAAATATTTTTGAAATACTCGTTCCTGTTTGTTTTTCGATTTCGTTATCTATATCTATAAAATCAATATTAAGTTTTTTTGACACCAGTGAGCCAATTGAAGACTTACCTGAACCCATCATACCTAAAAATACTATATTTTCTTTTGAAATCATAAGTTTCTGTATTGAAAAAACACAATTATGTCTTATTTTGATTTTAACCAACGTTATATGCAATTTACAAGAAAAACAAGTTCAAGCAAAAGTACTATTAATGTAATTTTAAAGCTAAGCTTCGTGATAGTTTTATTTCTAGGAACGATTTTTCTTTTGAGTAAAGTCGATTTTCCTGCTCCAAAAAAAGAATTTGAAAAAATTATTCCAAATGAAAATTTTAAAATTGTTAAATAAAAATTATTTAACATTTCTCATAGTTATTTTTTTAATTATTTCAAAAGTAAGTGCAGAAGATAAGCCAATCGATATATGGAATATAGACCAAAATGTAATTGAGGAAAATAAATCTAATGATAATCAAAATATGGAAGGGAATAATGATTTACAAATTACTCAACCAAGTATTTATGATTCACAATCTGAAAAAGAAATTGATAAAGTTGAAATTAGTTCGTCTTTAAAATCACAAGAGTTAAAAATAATTGGTCTATATGATCCAGAAGATTATGATCTTAAAATAGATTTATGGACTAATTCAAATGGGGACCAACTTAAATATCTTTTTTCAAACTTAGCTAAGTTAGATCTTTCTGATGACGCAGCAGAATTAATGAATATAGTTTTATTAACTAATTCTTATTTTCCTGAAAATAATATTTCAAAAGAAGAGTTTTTGAGAATCAAATCAAACTGGCTTATAAAACATAATGATAGAAAATTAATTGAAGAATATTTGACAAAGAATCAAATACTTAATCTTCATCCTATGTTAAGTAGATTTTTAGTTGATCAATATTTAGCTGAAGCAAATGTTGAAAAAGCCTGTGAATTATTTTTAGATAATTCGAGTATTATTAATGATGATTATCTTTCAAAATTCAATCTTTATTGTCTTATAAATGATGGAAGAAATGAGGAAGCTCAACTTATTTTAGATCTTAAAAAAGAACTGGGATTTAATGATGAATACTTTGAAAAAAAATTAAATTATTTATTTGGATATACATTAGAACCTGAATTAAGTGTTTCAGAAGCATCAGTCCTAGATTTTCATTTAGCGCATAGAACTAATCCAAATTTTTCTTTTGAACCAAAAAAAAATACTGATAAAAAAATTTGGAAATATCTATCAGCATCTAATTTGCTATATAGTATTGATGAGATAGATGTCGTGGAAGAAGAAAAAATTTCTCTGTTAGAACAAGCAGCTCATGATAAAAATTATTCTGAGAAGGACTTATTTTCAATTTATAAAAGATTTCAATTTAATATTAACCAACTTTTAAATGCATTAGAGTCTTATAAATCATTATCAAATATAGAAGCTAGAGCGTTAATTTATCAAAGGTCTTTATTAGAGTCTGATATAGATAAAAAATTTGAACTCATTAAACTTTTGAAAGATTTGTTTATAAAAGATGGTTATGCTGATGCGTTTGATGATGAACTAAAAGAGTTTTTAAGAGAAATCAAATCAGAAGATGTGCCATCCAATTTTACAACATTTTACTCAACTTATTTAAAAGAGGACAATAACATTTCTAAAGATATAAAAATAAATAAAGAAGTTTTACATCAATCAAGATTGGTTAATTATTTTAATGGAGATTATGCAAAATCTAAAATTGAGAAGGATTTAAATAATTTTCTAAAAAAAATTAAAAAAAATAAAAAATATAATTTATCAAAAAAAGATATTATTTTAATTGAGTCTATTAAATCTGACGGTGTTGAAATTTCAAAAAAGTATGAAAATTTTTATGAAATCAATGAATCTGAAATACCAACAGATATTCAGGTGATGATAAATAACCAAGAAATTGGTTCAACACTTTTAAGAATAATTGAGGTAATTGGGCAAGATAATCTTGAGGCGTTAGATGAAGATACTTTATATTTTATTATTAGTGCTCTTAATCAACTAGATATAGATTATATAAGAAATAAGATTTTATTAAAAGTTCTTCCTTTAAAAGTTTAAAAATTAGTTTATTTATCTATTTCATGAGTATTAGAGAGATAATTACTGTACCAGATGAAACTTTAAAGAAAATTTCAAAACCTGTAGAAAAAGTTGGTGTCAATGAAAAAAAATTAATTAATGATTTATTTGAAACTATGTATGACTCTAATGGCATAGGTCTTGCTGCTGTGCAGGTTGGAATTTTAAAAAGAGTTTTAGTTGTAGATGTTTCCTCAAAAGAAGATAAAAAAAATCCAATGTGTTTTATAAACCCTGTAATTAAAAATCTTAGTAATGAAACATCTTTATACGAAGAGGGATGTTTATCTATTCCAGATACATTTATCGAGATTCAAAGACCAAAAATTTGTGAAATTGAATACGTAGATATAGATGGAAAAATTAAACTTAAAAAATTTGACGGTCTTTTATCAACTTGTATTCAACATGAAATAAATCATTTAGATGGAAAACTTATAATAGATCATTTATCGAAATTAAAAAAAGATATGATTATTAAGAAAATTTCGAAGCTTAAAAAAAATCCAGACAGAATAATTGTTTGAAATGGCAAAAAAAATAATTTTTATGGGTACACCAATGTTTGCAGTCCCTATTTTGAAATCTTTATATCAAAATGGATATCCAATTTCACATGTTTATACTCAACCTCCTCAAAAATCTCAAAGAGGACAAAAGATAAACAAGTCTCCTATTCAAGGTATTGCAGAAACTTTGAATATAGAATTTAGAACTCCAAATTACTTAAAAGATAATAAGGAAGAATACGATTATCTTAAAAGCATAGAAGCTGATCTAGCTGTAGTAGTAGCTTATGGTAAAATAATTCCAAAAGAATTTCTAAATTTAACAAAAAAAGGTTTTATAAATATTCATGCATCTTTACTTCCAAAATGGAGAGGAGCAGCACCTATTCAAAGATC
>MDTD01154559.1_pt1 | contig 14972 bp, 12 predicted proteins | sample 811221 | NCBI WGS metagenome assembly MDTD01 (sample SAMN05326646, study PRJNA326480) | marine metagenome | isolation source: seawater | place: Pacific Ocean: South West | collected 2011
ACTCCAAGGGGGCGTTAGCGGTCATTATCAGGCCAGATTCTGAAATTAAAGGATGGAGTGCCAGTTTTCGAAACTTAGCAATTCAAGTTGGGAATGAAGCGGTTGTTCTAACTGCAGGAGTAGAAGGATGGAAAAACAAGGATAATTGGATTTACTCTATTTCGAGACTCAAAAATCAATTATCCCGACTTGGGGTATTGTTGCCGCCTAAATACCGATAATATAATTTTTCTAATCGATGGCACATATGGTCAACACTGTGTCTTGCTTCCACCATTTTTCTGCCGGCTTCCGACATCCGTTGGCCAAGATTTTTATTTTGTAGCAATTTCCTTATAGCATCAGCCAAAGCTGTGGGATTGTTTGGGGATACTAGGACGCCGGTCCTGCCGTTTTCAACCACCTCAGGGATGCCGCCAACGGTCGTACTTACAATTGGACATTGCATTGCGTGGCTTTGGAGAATGATTTGCGGAATCCCTTCATGTCCCGTTGAGGGCAGGACTAACATGGAGTAAGAAGCCAATAGGTTCGGCACATCCATGCGGTGGCCCAGCAGATGGAAGTAATCTTTTAACCCAGCCTCATTTACCCAGCGCTGGATTTTTTCCAAACGTCGATCATTTCCGCCTCCCGCCACTACAAAATGGACGTCTGGAGAACATTGAGCCACAATTTTTGCGGCCTCGACAAAATAATCATGCCCTTTCCAGCTGCGAATCACGGAGACCATGCCAATCAAAGGCACATCATCCGCGAGACCTAACTCATTGTGGAGATTTCCTTTTATATTTGGATGAAACTGGTTCAAGTCGATTCCCGTTGGGATGCAGTCTACTCGATCGGGGTTCAAGCCCAAGGCGGACACTAGGCCATCTGATATTCGCTCACTGGTTGTCAGTACATGGTGCGGGAGTTTTCCAAAACTCCAGTGACTTGATTTTCTTTTTTTATAATCTACATCGATGTGGCGTGATCGAATAATTAAAGGGGTTCTAGCTAATCGACCCGCTAGCCCGGCGACCCAGCCATCAGCGGAGCTATGAGGATTGACAATTTGGATGCCGCTTGAGCGCAATCGGTTTGCTAGACGAAAGATGCTAATTGGCAACGTTGGTTTGCGAACATCCAATGCCCATGGTTGGAAATTTGAGTCACTCGCCCGAATATATATTTCGCTATCTATCGGGGAGGCGAGATAAACTTGGTGTCCACGGTCCCGCATTGCGTGCATCTCGCCGAGAACACGAATTTCCTGTCCCCCCCAACCCATGGAGGCTTCCGTGTGCAAAATAGAAAACGGCCTTGTCAAAAACCTAATGCTGCCTGCAGTCGATCAAGACCCCAAGTGGGAATTATTGACGTCAGTGAGGAGTGTGCCCTACGATACTGCCGGATGAAGTTGATTGTGACCGGATCGTCGGGACTGATTGGTTCTGAGGTGTGCAGCTATTTTGGAAATATCGGTCATGAAATTCACGGCGTTGACAATAATCAGCGTGCAGTTTTCTTTGGCCCACTAGGGGACACTCGATGGAATCAGGCTCGTTTGGAGAAAAACTTACACAATTTTTCCCATCACGAAGTCGATATCCGAGACCGCGCTGCTGTGGCGGATTTAATTTCGACATTACGCCCCGATGCCATTGTGCATACCGCAGCGCAGCCATCACATGATCGTGCTGCCGCCATTCCTTTTGACGATTTTGATACGAATGCAGTGGGTACGCTCAATTTACTAGAAGCTTTACGTAGATATTCGACCGATGTGCCATTCGTTCATATGTCGACAAATAAGGTTTATGGTGATGCCCCCAACCAATTGAAACTTAAAGAAGAGGAAACGCGTTGGAATTTTGCGGATGATCAGTACCAAAATGGAATTCCTGAAACATTCACCATCGATCAAAGTAAACATTCGCTGTTTGGGGCCTCGAAGTTGGCCGCGGATGTGATGGTTCAGGAATATGGGAGGTATTTCGATATGCCCACTTGCTGTCTTCGGGGTGGTTGTCTTACGGGGCCTAATCATAGCGGGGTCGAGCTGCACGGGTTTTTGAGCTACTTGGTAAAATGCAATCTGGAAGGTCGGCCATATACAGTCTTTGGATACAAGGGCAAGCAGGTGCGTGACAATATCCATGCATTGGATGTTGCACGATTTATTCAGAAATTCATAGATGCACCGCGTGTTGGCGAGGTTTACAATCTGGGTGGGGGGCAGGCCAATACTTGTTCGATTCTTGAGGCGTTCAAACTTACTGAGGGCTTCACAGGGAAACCGCAGGACTACACCTACAAGGATTCGCCAAGAGAAGGAGACCATATTTGTTACTATAGTGACCTCCGCAAGATGCGCGCACATTTTCCACAGTGGAATTTGAGTCGTAGCTTGCCCCAGATTGTGGAAGAAATTGTTTTGGGCTGGGAAAGTAGGAAAGAACTTGCATGAGAATTTTGATTACCGGTGTCGCGGGCTTTGTGGGGACAGCTCTCGCTCAACAATTCAAACTCAGTCTAAGTGGCATAGAAATTCTGGGTATCGATAATTTTTCTCGGCCAGGCAGTGAAATTAATCGAAGCACCCTTAAAAAAATGGGGGTTGAGCTTCGGCATGGAGATATTCGCTGCTCCTCGGACCTTGCCTTGTTGCCGGGCGTCGACTGGGTCATCGATGCAGCGGCCCTGCCCAGCGTGACCGCTGGTATTGATACGCCCGGCGCCAGTCGGCAGCTCATGGAAGTCAATCTCATCGGGACAATAAATCTACTTGAATATTGCCGCCGCCACAGTGCTGGTTTTGTGCTGATTAGTACAAATAGGGTTTACAACATTACGAGCCTAGCCGATCTACCCTTAAATTCTGGCCAAACACGATTTGAATTAAATACGTCCTCGTGGCTTCCCGATGGTACATCTTCAAAGGGCCTGTCAGAAAGTTTCAGCACGGCTTCCCCCAACTCCCTATATGGCACCTCAAAACTTTGCGCGGAAAATTTAGCTCGTGAATATGGATTGGCCTTTGACATGCCAGTCTGGATTAACCGATGTGGAATCTTGGCGGGAGCCGGACAATTCGGGCGGCCGGATCAAGGTATATTGGCGTATTGGTTGCATTCTTGGCTCTATAAGAAGCCTCTCAAGTACATAGGTTTTGGAGGCGGAGGACATCAAGTCCGAGATTGCTTGCACCCTCAGGATTTGGCGCAGTTATTATGCAAGCAACTTCAAAAGTCGCCTTCTTTGGAAAACATTTTCAATATAGGCGGTGGTCAGGAAAACACTTTCTCGCTCATGGAATTAAGCGGTTGGTGTACGGACCGGTGGGGGCCTCATTCTGTTGAATCCGTGCCTGATACAAGACAATTCGATGTACCCTGGCTGGCGATGGATTCTAGAATGGCGTCTTCGCAATTCGATTGGAGCCCTCAAACAAGTTTGACGGACATATTGTCAGATATAGGTCAACATGCCGAGGACAATCCTGATTGGCTGGAAAAGACCATTTAGTTTTTGTGAGAGTTGTTTTTGTAAATGACAGTGTGCCGCATTGCTTTCACGGAGGAGGCGGTGTTACAGCGTATTCCATGGTAAAAGCACTCGCGGGTCGTGGATTAGATGTGAACGTAGTTGCACTTGCGAGTAGTCAACATAATGGTAATGCCCGAGAGAAAGATCATATCCAGCATTTAAAGTCAGAGCTTGGCGTTGGGGTGAATATTTTAAAGCCCTCGGAAGGGCCTCGAGGTCGTCGGCGTTGGCCAACATTTAAAGACCAGTTTCCGAGCGTTCATCAGGCGGGAGCGCTTTTGAAAAGAGTGGATGATCTCCGTCCTGACGTTTTGCTAGGATATCATTGGGCAGCGCTGGGGGCCATGTACAATGTAGCCGGGAAATTGAAAGTTGGAATTGTGGGGGATCCTGTTCATTTGCCCGAATTATTTCGACGGGAAATATTCAAACGATCGAAGGCTCGTAAATCGGTTACTCGTAAGATTAGGGAAAGGCTGTTGTCCGGTTGGAATGTGAAAACGCAGGAAAGAGGAATGGTAAAGTTACTCAATTCGTGCGCTCGGTCAGGGGCATTCGCTGCGCACCATGCCGAAGATTTACAGAGATGGGGGGCCGTAGATTGTCAGTATTTCCGAACGCCAACCCCAGATCCCAATGCAACGTCAAAACGCCAAGGTCCAAAATTTAAAATCATGCACATTGGTCATCTTAAGGGCGTTGCGACCATTGCGGGCTTAGAGATTTTGGCAGATCCAGTGCTACCGAATTTGGAGAAGGTTTTGGGGCATGAGGGATTTGAAATCCACTTAGTCGGCGGGTTTTTCGATGAACTGCCTTCTGAATTACGGCAGAAACTCATACATGCTGCGGTGAAAATTCGCGGTCAAATTAATCCTCCAGATGAAGAATTTTTGACTTCGCATTTATTATTGGTGCCGACTCCCATAGAGTTGGGGATACGAGTGCGAATAATCACAGCATTTTCTTTTGGGGCATGCATTGTGGCGCACCGTGCAAACTGTAAAGGAATCCCAGAACTGAAGGATGGCTATAATTGCCTGCTTGGAAACGACGGTTTCGAATTGGCGTCAGCCTGTTTGCGTATTTATCGTGATCCTGAATTAAGGCGGAAGCTGGAGGCTGGGTCGCGTGAAACCTATGACCAATTTTTTTCAATTACCGTTGCCGGAGGTCGAGTGGCCCATGTCACTGAGGAAATAGTTGGAAGATAGAAATTTGATGAAATATGTTAGGTGACAGGTTAGGCAGTTTTGAATGAATTGGATGGCTCAGAATCCTGAGGAAATTGTTCACGCCTTCCAATTGCATCATGGTCCGGAACACTAAAACCTGTGTATATGAATAATGATAAATTTTATGTGAATATCTTGAGGTTTAACAGCATGAATTATTTGTTCACGTACCGCCAGGCGAATCGCGGGATTATTGCTCAGTATTTTGATGAAGCATCCTGTACATGGAAAGTGGTCATAACTCGGAAACCTTCGCATCTGATTGAAATTGTCCGTTGGCTTTGGTGCGCACAGTTCTGCACGCGAATGTAGCAAATTAAATGAGAGACAAGTTCAAGACCGTCGTATATTCAGGAGATGCCTAATTTGAAAACTCTAATCATATCTGAGATCGGTTCGGTGCATGATGGTTCATTTGGAAATGCATTGAAATTGATCGAGTTGGCTGCGGCTTGCGGGGCGGATGTGGTTAAGTTTCAGACGCATTTGCCGGAAGCGGAAACTTTACCCAACGCGCCGTCTCCCTCATATTTTAAGGGCGAACCCCGAATGGACTATTTTCGGAGGACTGGTTTTAGTTTGGGCCAATGGCGCGAGCTAAAATCCCAAGCAGAGGCTTGTAAGGTAAATTTTATCTCTTCTCCGTTTTCAATTGAGGCCGTGGATTTATTGGAAGAGGTGGGGGTTGCTTTTTACAAAGTGCCCTCTGGGGAGGTCACCAATATTCCACTGTTGGAAAAAATTGCAGCGACGGGGCGGCCGGCGATTTTATCTTCTGGAATGAATGATTGGGCAGAATTGGATCAGGCAGTAGACGTCTTAAGGGGCGGGGGTGGATTGACGTTGATGCAGTGTTCGAGTGCGTATCCATGCCCGCCTGAACGTGTCGGGTTGAACGTATTGGATGAAATGAGAGAACGTTATGGTTTGCCTGTTGGGTTGTCGGATCACACTCGTGGCCTAGCGGCTACCGTGGCTGCTGTGGCGCGGGGAGCGGTGATGGTCGAAAAGCACCTTACTTTTCATCGTGGGATGTACGGCAGTGATGCTAAAAATTCGGCGGAGCCGTGTGAATTTCAGGCAATGGTCGAGGCAATCCGAGCCGTTGAAGTCATGTTGGCAAATCCGGTGGATAAGGATGATTTGGGAGACTATGGAGAAATGAAGTCGATTTTTGAGAAGAGTTTGGTGGCGGCCGCTGATTTGAAGGCCGGGACTCGTCTTGAGCGGAAGCACTTGACCTTCAAAAAACCAGGAGACGGGATTCGGGCCTCCGAGTACTCACAGTGGCTTGGATGTATCTTAGCCAATGATGTTCGAGGTAACACGCAATTATCACCGGAGGATTTCGAGTGAACCGAAAAGTATGTATCGTAGTTGGGTCCCGGGCGAATTACAGTAGCATCAAATCCGTGATGCGGGCGGTGCAGGAACACGGTGAATTGGAACTGCAGTTGGTAGTGGGGGCTTCGGCGTTATTGGATCGTTATGGTGCAGTGGTAAATTTAATTGAGGACGATGGGTTCACGCCGGATGCGCGGGTTCACATGTTAATTGAAGGGGAAACTCCCACGACCATGGCCAAATCCACGGGGCTTGGATTATTGGAGTTGCCGACCGTGTTTGAAAAACTACAACCGGATGTGGTGGTGACTGTGGGAGATCGATTCGAGACCATGGCCACCACATTAGCGGCCGCATACATGAATATTCCCATTGCTCATACAATGGGCGGTGAAGTCAGTGGGACGATTGATGAAAGTATCCGGCATGCTGTGACCAAGTTTGCACATGTTCATTTTCCGGCAAGTAATCAGGCCAAAGATCGCATCATCAAATTGGGCGAAGATCCATCTATGGTTCATATGGTGGGTTGTCCACGGGTGGATCTGGTGGCGGAGGTTCTGAGTGAACCTGCCGATTTGAGCTCAGATTTATTCGAAGTGGGTGTAGGATCTCAGTTTAATTTGAATGAACCATTCGTGCTGGTCTCGCAGCATCCGGTGACTACGGAATATGGGGATGGCGAGGCGCAAATCGTCGCCACATTGGAGGCGATACAAGACGTGGATGTGCCCGCCTTAATCCTGTGGCCCAATGCGGATGCCGGCTCGGAAGATATTGCGCGAGGCATGCGCAAATGGCGCGAACAAGGGTTGGCAGGCAAAATGCATTTTTTCAAAAATCTTCCCATTGAGACGTATGTGCGATTAATGGAACAGACTGCCTGTTTGATCGGAAATTCCAGCAGCGGTATTCGAGAAGGAGCCTACATCGGCACACCGGTGGTAAATCTTGGGAGTCGTCAACAGAATCGGGAACATGGAGAAAATGTCGTGCATGCTCCTCATAATCGTGAACGTATTGTAGAAGCGTTAAGAACACAGCTGAATCAGGGGAGATATCAAACGGCTCCTCTGTATGGTAACGGAGATGCAGGTGTCAGCGTTGCCAATATACTCGCCACACAACCCATTCGGATTCAAAAGCGAATGTCTTTTTGATGCATTTGATCGGCATCATTCCAGCACGCGGAGGATCCAAAGGAATCCCGAAAAAGAATATAATTCCATGTGCCGGCAAGCCTCTTCTTGCCTATACTGCCGCTGCGGCATTGGCTGCGAGAGGTTTGTCGCGTGTGATTCTATCAACAGACGATCGAGATATTGTCCGGCTGGGAGAAACGTTGGGCCTTGATATACCATATTTACGGCCACCCGAATTAGCTGATGATGACACGCCTATCGTCGATGTATTGCAAAATATAATGGATTGGATGGGCGAGTATAACGAACCGTGCGATGGGGTTGTGCTGCTCCAGCCCACATCGCCTCTACGACGGGCTGAACACATTGATTCGGCGATAGCGTTGTATGAATCTCATATTCCCACGACAGTTGTAAGTGTTACAGCTGTTCCACATCAATTTACGCCGTCCTCATTGATGTGCCAAACAGATGAGGGGTTGCGACCATGGGTTAAAGGGGAGCAGGTATTGAGGCGCCAAGATAAGCCAACCTTATGGGCCCGTAATGGTCCGGCTGTCTTAATTACACACCCGGAGACCATTCGCTCGGGGACATTATATAGTGATCGTGTGCTTGGGTATGAGATGGATGCTCGGAGTTCTCTGGATGTGGACTCGCTGGAAGATTTGGCTCGTGTAGAATGGGAGCTGACGATCAACAATACACTCCAAGATGAGTAAAGGATTTTTGCGAAGCACATTTGGATGGGGGTGGGACTGGCTTCGGGATATCGCACGGTGGTTTAAGAATCCTGATGAGCAGAGCGCTGTATGGAAAGACTATTGGCGTACATGGGAAACGGCTTCTTTTATGCGATTGCCCAATCGTGCTTTGAGAGAGAGCCGAACCGTTTTGATCGTTTCTGTCGATAGTCCGTTGTACGAAGTCAAGCAGATGGCCATGATGGCAACGGGACTTTATCGGAAGGAGTGGCGCCCTGTTGTGCTCCTCAGCAGTAAAAAAAATCGTTGGCACCGCCGGTATTTCCAAGCTCATGGATTGGATGAGTTTTTGTATTGGGATGAGTTTTGTGAAGAGGTCCCCGATCCCAATCTGGTGAGCAAGTTTTTCAGTGAAAAATTGGATTTTCAAGATGTGAAACAATGGGCCAACGATGGTTGTTGGATTGGTCCTCAAATATTGTCGTCGATCTCTAGAAGCACGTTCCAGGGCGCGCCTAACGTGGAAGATCAAAATGTTCTCGATCAGCTGGAAAAGAGCTTAATTGAAGTATTAGCGAGAATTCCGGTCGCGAAACAGGTGCTGGATAAAGTGAGGCCTGAGTTAATGTTGGTTATTGAGGCGAATTACGCGCGGTATGCCCCGTTGACTGACTTGGCGGTACAAAGGGAAATTGATGTCATTCAAATAATTCAGCCCAATAGAGATGACGCATTCATCATGCGGCGCCTGAATAAACAGACACGCAGGCAGCACCCATCCACATTATCACGAGAAGTGTTTATGCAACTTCGAGATCAAGTTTGGACAGAAAAGGAAGCAGTAGAGTTAGAAGAGGTTTTTGAAGCGCGATATGGCGGTAAATGGTTTCTTCAGGCACGAAATCAACCGGGGACGAGAGATTTTAGCTGCGACGAAATCGTTTCCTCACTCGGATTGGATAATCGCCTGAAAACGGTGGTGGTGTTTTCCCATGTGTTGTGGGATGCGAATTTATTTTTTGGGGAGGATCTTTTCAAAGATTATGGGGAATGGTTTTCTGAAACTGTAAAGGCGGCTGTGGCGAATCAGGAGGTCAATTGGATTATCAAAATGCATCCGGCGAACGCGTGGAAGCGCCAGCGGGCCGAAGTGCGAACTGAATACGCGGAGACAGTCTTGATACGTGATGCCGTTGGCGATTTGCCGGGACACGTTCAATTGATGCTACCGGATACAGATGTGTCAACGCGGTCTTTGTTTAAATTGGCCGATTATGCGGTGACAGTTCGTGGCACTGTGAGTTCAGAAGCTCCATGCTTTGGAGTGACCACACTTACGGCTGGAACTGGTCGATGTGATCGGTATGGATTCACCGTGGATTCAAATTCTGCCAACGAGTATCTTGAAAAACTAGGCTGTATCCAAAAAATTCCGCGAATGACTGAGCAACAAGTCGACTGGGCTAAACGTCACGCCCACACGGTTTTCTGCAGAAAACCATGGGTATTCAATAGCTGGGTCGCTGATTTTGATCAAACTGGCCGAAAACATATGCTCGAAAGCAATCTCCGATTAAACGCGGTTTCGTGGGATGAAATTGATGGAAATGGTGATATTGGCTTGTGGGCAGATTGGGCTGAAATCTCAGAGTCGGTGGATTATCTCTCACCAACTAATTGATGTACTAAGTGTTTAAACACAGATTTTCGTTCATGGTTTGACTCAAAAAAGATTCGGGCACTCGCGGCCATATTTTCACGGAGTTTTTGATCTGTAACAAGTGTGTTAACCTTTTCGCCCCATTTCAAGGTGGATGGGGCGGCCAGCCCGAGAGTATTGTTATTAGTTAACTCTATTGTGGCGCCAACAGGGGAGTGGATGAGGGCCACACCGCTGGCGAAATATTGAAGGGCTTTGATTGGAGATTTTCCTTCGGCGAAAGTTCCGACAGGTAACGGGAGCAGTCCAATGTGGAATTTCCGGACGATCTCAGGTTCCGTGCCAGACACATACGGGATATGTTCGTATACAAAGTCGGTCCAATTTGGGTTTTTTCCGCAATGTATGACCCAATGCACCTGGGGGTGAGTCTGCTGGGCAGCCACAAGTGCTGGGCGGATCTCCTCCAGATATCTAAGGCTCGATGGACTGCCTGTCCAACCAATCGTTACGGTGTCTTTTTTTGGTGCTGAAGGGCGCCAAACACTACCGTTTAGTGCCATTGGGATTACAGTTGTTTTCGCGCCATGTTGATTGAGGTCTTCGGCAATAATTCCGTTGGCGGCAATGCATTGATGAGCGACACGGGCAATCAAGGTCAGTCGCATTTTGATTCGGAATGCGGTTAGCCAGCCATACGGTTTGCCGGGGCGCAGCCAGATGCGATCATCACTGTCGTAGAGCAATCGTCGTGCACCCTTAGCGATACGGCGAATTTTTCTACGGCTCAAAAGCGTTTTTTGGAGAATAACTGTGTCGTATTGCGGGAGACTCTCCCAATCGTTAAATGATTTAGCGGGTGTGTGCACTAATGAAATGCCCGTTGCCTCCATGAGGGGACGGTACTGCAAGATTCGGTACTGGGTGCTGGCGCATGTTTCATCACCGAAGGTAAGCGCTAACAGTTTCATATTGGCGGCCCTTTCTTTCTGTTTAAGAGGGAAGCCTGGCAAGCACTTTGTATTTGGAACGGAATTAGTTTGAGAAACCCAGGTCAAATTGACACTGTCGAACGAGAGTTTTATGTGTGGAATCGTGGGCATAGTTGGCAATTATCAGCCGGAGGTTTTAACCAATTTAAACGAAGCAATTTCGCACCGCGGCCCCGATGGTGGCGGGGAATATATTGCACCCGCAGATTCTCTTGGGCTGGGCATGCGGCGGTTGGCGATTGTGGATTTAGAAGAGGGGAAGCAGCCCATGGCCAACAAAGAAGGGACGCATGTCTTAGTTTTCAATGGTGAAATTTTCAATGCGCCAGAGTTAAGAATGCAATTGGAGGCCAAGGGAGTTCAATTTGACTCTGGGCACTCAGATACAGAGGTCATCCTTCGCATGTATGAAGCAGAAGGGCCCGATATGGTGGCGCTTTTGAACGGAATGTTTGCATTTGTTTTATATGATGCTACCCGAGGTAAGTTATTTGGGGCGCGAGACCGGTTTGGAATCAAGCCATTATATTACAGACATAACGGCGGTAGTTTTGCGTTTGCATCAGAATTAAAGTCATTGATGCAACTCCCTGGGTTTTCTCTAGATCTAGATACTGAAAGTCTTTGGCATTATTTGTCACTTTTGTATGTGCCTGGAAAAAAAACCATATGCGAGGGAGTACATCGTCTTCAGCCTGGCCAGTCCATAGAATACGATCTTTGTGAAAGCCGAGTCAAAATTAAGCAGTGGTGGCGGTTGGAGCCTAAACCAATTTATGGCCGTTCTGAGGAAGATTGGGCAGTTGGACTGAGGGAGCAACTCGCCACTGCCGTGAGGCGTTGGTGTATGAGTGATGTGCCTATTGCGTGTTCATTATCCGGGGGAATTGATTCGACCGCAATCACTGGGCTCATGGCGGAGAACGGCTACCAATCAATGCAAACATTTTCCCTAGGATTTACAGACCCACAAGGGTCGGAATTAGATGAACGCCGCCTGGCTAAACAGGTGGCAGACCGTTGGGGGACAAAGCATCATGAAATAATTTTGGAGCAAGAGAATCTACTTGATGCGCTTCCTGAGATGATTTGGTCTCTGGATGAGCCTTATGCTGGGGGGTTGCCTTCGTGGTATGTTTTTCAGGCAATGAGTCGAGAGGTCAAAGTGGCAATGACCGGGTCGGGGGGCGATGAATTGTTTGGTAACTACGGAAAATTCCGTGAATATGAGAAGAAACCTTGGGAACGCTTACATTTGTGGGCATATGAGCATGGTTGGTCTGGGGGTGCCCCAATTGGTAATAGTTATCACGCATTGCGTCGTTACTTTTCAGATGTGGAAAAGAAAAAATATGTTAGATCTCCGAGTGGTTATAGCTCCGGGACGGCGGCTTTTATTCAGAACCAGTTTGATAAGCAGGCTCCAGGGCATCTTCGCGATCGGCTTGCAGGTATGGAGATGCACGGTCAATTAGCAGAGGAATTCTTGTTTATGACCGATCGTTTCTCAATGGCCCATGGATTGGAGGCACGCGTTCCTTTTCTAGATTCAGAATTGGTAGATTTCGTTTTTTCCATCCCCGCATCGCAAAGAGTAGATCCCAAGAATCTAAAATATCTCCTCAAACATGCTGTGCAAGATCTGTTGCCGCGCGAATTATTGAATTCACGCAAAAAAGGTTTCGTATTGCCCCTAGGGGAATGGCTCCGGGGACGTTTGAAAAGAGGAGTTCAAAATTTGTTATCCCCGGAGCGCCTAGCGAAGCAGGGAATATTTCACCCCGATTTATACAAAGATTACGTCGTCCCCCATCTTGAAGGGCGGCGAGACTATACCTATCGAATTTGGTCTGTATTCATGTTTCAGCTTTGGCATTTACTGTATGTTGAGGAAAAAGTACGGACGAGACCGACAGTAACACTTGACGATTTAGTATCTTAACCGTTTGGGGTAAGTTCTTCGTATAAATTACGATAATTTTTGGCACACAAACCGATGTCGTACTCCTTAACGGCAACTTTTCGTGCTGTTTCTCGGTAAACCGACCACCTGTTTTTTTCGGCGAGGGCCTTATTGATAGCTCTTGCCAAGGCATCAGCATCATCACTTTCGTGGAGCCATCCTGTTTTATTAGGGCGAACCATATCTGGAATCCCCCCAACGCGACTGCCGATCACTGGCGTGCCGCAAGCCATTGCTTCAAGTACAGTGTTCGGTAAATTATCCGCTCGGCTCGGGCAGAGAAATAAATCAGCAGCCGAGTAGAGAGAAGTAATTCGACGGGGGTCGCGGAGCTGACCGATATATTTAATCGGTAAATTTGAAGGGAACTTATCAAGTGGTGGCTTACCGCCCCAGCAAATCAGTCCTAATCCATTTAAATTTAATTGCTGAAATGCGGCTGGGAGCAGGTCCACGCCCTTGCGCGAGTTGGCCCATGTGGCCGAAAATGCGATCCAAATTCTATCGGGATCTAACTCTTCTTTTGCCTTGGCGGCTAATTTAGGCGCCGCAACAAAATCTTTCGTCGTGATGCCATTAGGGATTACCTCGATACGGATCGGTTTCTTGATGTTTTTGCCTGCTTCGATAGCTAGCCATTTGGAAGGGCTGACGAGAACTGTGTGTGGACAATCCTTAAAAAACTTTCTACGGCGTTCCGCTCCGCCAGGACGATCTGACACCGCAAACTCTCTTCTTCCATGTGTCATCCAAGTGAATGCGTACGGCTTAACAGGCCAGCAGTCATGGAGTGTCCAAACGATTGGGATTTTGCTTAACACCATACCAAGACTGCCATGATCAAGCCCGCAATCATGAACATTCCGTAAATTTATAAGGGAGACAGGATTATCTAAGAGGATTTTTTTAAGTTTATTGGCATGTCGTTTTCGACGGAAATGATCTGCCCAAGAGCGAGATAGGTTTTTTAGTACTCTTTCAAAGATAGGTCTTTTTCCCCGATCATCAAGGCTCCGATAATGCTCTGGATTTTTTTGTGGGCTTTTAGAGAAATGCCAACGCTCGATTGGCACGCCTTGTTCGATTAGTGCCTTCACTAAACGTCCAGTAGAATTTGCTGCACCACCCTGCAAGGCATCTCCAAGAATCACATTGGGCTCTTTCATGAAAAACAATATCTATTGGCGCGATAGTTTTTAGGGGATTGATTCTGATTGCGAGAGGATTTTTGTTCGGTTTCACTGCGCGTGTGGTGGATGTAATTCGAACGCCTGAAGGAAAAGCCTGTCTCAATGTGGGATGTGGCGCGGCTTATTTTCCAGAATGGACAAATTGTGACCTATTGCCGGGGAGGCAGGTGGTGGGACATGATTTAAGAGATTCATTGCCCTGGCGTGATGGTACGTTTGATGCCGTATATAGCTCACATGTGCTTGAGCATTTGACTGAGGATGTGGGCCGCCGGCAATTGACGGAACAATTTAGGGTGCTGAAATCAGGAGGTGTCTGCCGAGTGGTGGTTCCGGATTTGGAGGGGTTGTGTCTAGAATATCTAAAAGCATTGGATGGAGCGGCTCAAAACCAAGATGCAGATGCAATGCGTCGATATCGTTGGGCGGTGATTGAATTATTGGATCAGATGGTTCGTGAAGAATCTGGCGGGGCACTCAGAAAACTGCTCAACAGCGGTGATTATGATAAGACACAGGTTAGGGCGCGGTTCGGAGACGCTTTTCGAGGGGCTGAAGGTGAGCCGTTAACTTTGGAAAATTCCAGAACGGATGCAAAGAACTCGCCAGTAGCATTGGAAACGGATTGGGTGGCAAAAATGGCAAGGCGTTGGAAAAAATGGAAGTTGAAATGGGTGACCGATGGCGGCCGTGATCCCCGGAAATCCGGAGAAGCGCACCGGTGGATGTATGACCGTGTTTCGTTGGTGCAATTATTGGAGGTGGTTGGGTTTTCCCAATGTGAAGTAACGACCTTTGACCGGTCTTCTATTCCAAATTGGGAAAAGTATAATTTGGATGCCTCAAGGCATGGACCATTCCCCCGTAAGCCGGATTCTCTATTTGTGGAGGGTATTAAACCCTAAAGTAGACCCATATCGTTGGCGACACGATGGATGCCTGCCTCGAGTTGGATGGTTGGAGTCCAGTACTTTTGGATAAATGGGTCAGGGTCGATGCGGGCATCTTGTTGCACTTCATCTTTTGCTTCAGCCGGCTGGATGGTAGTGCCGGGGAATAATGAGGCGACGAGTTCGGCTACCTCCAAAATTGTATTCCAAGATCCGCTGGCGATGTGGAGTTCTTGATCTCGTGGAATGGATTCATATTGCTCAGCCAAAGTCAGGAGGCAGCGGCTACAATCTTCGGCATGCAGAAATTGGCGAGATTCT
>MDTD01099093.1_pt1 | contig 14970 bp, 9 predicted proteins | sample 811221 | NCBI WGS metagenome assembly MDTD01 (sample SAMN05326646, study PRJNA326480) | marine metagenome | isolation source: seawater | place: Pacific Ocean: South West | collected 2011
CGGCGACCAGATCGTCGAGGCGCTGGAGGTCCATGGGATCAAGGGCCCGGCCGCCCGCGAGCGGGCCAAGGAACTCTTGCGCCAGGTCGGCATCCCCGACGTCGAGCGCAATATCGACAACTATCCGCACGAATTCTCCGGCGGCATGCGCCAGCGCGTGGTTATCTCGATCGCGCTCGCCAACCACCCGAGCGTGCTGCTCGCCGATGAGCCGACGACCGCGCTCGACGTCACCATCCAGGCGCAGATCCTGCGGCTCCTCGTGAAACTGCGCGACGAACTCGGCGTCTCCATCGTCATGATCACCCACGACATGGGCGTAGTCGCCGAGCTCTGCGACGATCTCGTGGTGATGTATGGCGGCCGGGTGGTGGAGACCGGGCTCGTCAGCGATGTGCTGACCGCCCCGCGCCATCCCTATACCGCGGCGCTGCTGCGCTCCGTGCCGCGCCTTGATGCCGACGACGCCCATGAGTTGCCGGCCATTCCCGGCCAGCCGCCGATCCCGGCCTTTCTGCCATCCGGGTGCGCGTTTCATCCGCGCTGTTCGCATGCCATCGAGGCCTGTCGGGAACAGGTTCCGCCGCTTGCGCAATTGCAGCCCGGCCATCGTTCAGCCTGTCACGTGGCGCAGGCGGGTAAAACCGACCTCGCCCCGCCGCCGTCCGCAGCCCTCCCCGCGCGGGCGGCGGTGCCCGATAACGCGAAGCCCTTCCTGAAGGTCACCGACCTCAAAACCGATGTCGCCGCGGGTTCCGGCGGCATGTTTCGAAAGCATACCCCGGTCTATGCCGTCGACGGCATCTCCTTCGATGTCTATCTCGGCCAGACCTTCGGTCTCGTCGGCGAATCGGGCTGCGGCAAATCGAGCCTGTCGCGCTCGCTGGTCGGCATCAACCAGCCGACCTCCGGCACGATCGAACTCGATGGCCGCGACGTCACCGCGATGACGAGCGAGGACCGGCACTTCATCAACCGCCGCGTCCAGTATGTCTACCAGGACCCATCGGCCTCGCTCAATCCACGGCGCACGATCTCGCAATCGCTGGAAGAGGCGCTCTCGGTGGTCGGGCTGAAGGGTCGCGCGGCCAGGACGCGCGCCGCCGACCTGATGAACACGGTCGGGCTAGCGCCGCATTTCCTCAGCCGCTATCCATTCGAGATTTCGGGCGGCCAGCGCCAGCGCGTCGGCATCGCCCGCGCTCTCGCCGTCGAGCCGAAGCTCCTGATCTGCGACGAGCCGGTTTCCGCCCTCGATGTCTCGATCCAGGCACAGATCATCAATCTTCTCGATGACCTGAAGAGCGAACTCGGGCTTGGCTACCTGTTCATCGCCCACGACCTTGCGGTGGTGAAGCATATTTCGGACATGGTGGCGGTGATGTATCTCGGCCGGCTGGTGGAAACCGGAACCACGGACGATGTCTACCACCATCCCCGCCACCCCTATACCCAGGCCTTGCTCTCGGCGACGCCCGAGGCCGATGTCGCCCGCCGCGACCGCGAACGCATCTATCTCGGCGGCGAGCTGCCTTCGCCCGCCAACCCGCCCTCCGGCTGCCGCTTCCGCACCCGCTGTCCGATCGGGCCGCTCCATCGTCCCGACCGACAGATCTGCAAGGACAGCGATCCCGCCCTTGCCGAACGGGACGGGCGCTCGAAGGTCGCCTGCCATTTTGCCGCCGAGCGCGATGCCCTTATGCTCGCGCAAGCGCAAGAACCGGAGGGTGCAGAGCAAGGATGAAGCAAAACGCCGAACCACGCCGCCGCCGCAGCCTCAAGGGCGAGAGCCGGCGCCAGGAAATCCTCGATGCCGCGACAAAGCTGTTCTCCCATGGCGGGTTCCACACCGCGAGCCTTGCCGATATCGCCGAGGCCGTGGGCCTGACGCAGGCCGGCCTGCTGCACTATTTCCCGTCGAAGGCGGAACTGCTGCTTGCCGTGCTGCGCCAGCGCGAGGAACGCGTTCTGGTGGACGAGAACGCCCATGCCGCCAACAAGAACACTGCCTATGCCGAGGCCTTCGTCGAGACCTTGCGGCGGAACGAGGAAAACCCGGTGATGGTGCAGCTCTTCGCCATTCTGTCGCACGAGGCGATCTTCACCGACCATCCGGCCCATCCCTGGTTCAAGGAGCGTTATGCCGCCGTGGTTGCCAAAGCGACCGACCAGCTTGCGGCGACGATCGACGAAACCAGGCTGCCGCCCGGCACGAGTGTGGAAAGCATCGCCCGGCTGATGATCGCCGCCGCCGACGGGCTCAGGCTGCAATGGCTGCTCGACCCGAAAGCGCTCGAACGGCCGAAGGTGATGAACGAGTTCTTCGCCCTCCTCGCCCCCTACCTCAAGAAACCGGGCTGACGGCCCTCACGACCGATCCTCTCAAGGAGACATTCATGCGCGCCGTCATGGTGATGTTCGACAGCCTCAACCGCCTGTTCCTGCCGGCCTACGGCGCCAACGACGTGGACCTTCCCAATTTCCGCCGGCTGGCCGGGCGGAGCGTGACCTTCGACCGCTGCTATGCCGGCTCCATGCCCTGCATGCCGGCCCGGCGCGAGATGCATACGGGCCGCTACAATTTCCTACATCGCGGCTGGGGGCCAATCGAACCCTTTGACGACAGCGTGCCGGAAATGCTGAAACAGGCCGGCATCTACACCCATCTCGTCACCGACCACCAGCACTACTGGGAGGACGGCGGCGCGACCTATCACAACCGCTATTCCAGCTACGAGTTCTTCCGCGGCCAGGAGGGCGATGCCTGGAAGGGCGAGGTGGCGGATCCCGTGATCCCGGAAACCGTGACCTGGCGCAAGGGCCGGCTCTGGCGGCAGGACTGGATCAACCGCAAATACCTGAAGACCGCCGCCGACTTTCCGCAGACGCAGACCTTCAATGCCGGCCTCGGTTTCATGCGCACCAATGCCGGTGACGACAACTGGTTCCTGCAGATCGAATGCTTCGATCCGCACGAACCGTTTTTCACCGACGACGCCCACAAGGCCCGCGTCGGCGCGGAAGAGGCGGGGCTTCATTACGACTGGCCGGACTACCGCCCCGTCCTCGAAGACGCGGAAACGCTCGCCCGCCTGCGCAAGTCCTACGCGGCGCTGCTGACCATGTGCGACGACAACCTCGGCCGGGTGATGGACCTGATGGACGCGCAAGACATGTGGAAGGATACGATGCTGATCGTATGCACCGACCATGGCTTCCTGCTCGGCGAGCACGGCTGGTTCGGCAAGAACATCCAGCCCTGGTTCGAGGAAAACATCCACACGCCGCTGTTCATCTGGGACCCGCGCACCAAAACAGCGGGCACGCGTTCGGATGCGCTGGTGCAGACGGTCGATTTCGGCCCGACCCTGCTCGAATATTTCGGCATCGAACGCACGCCCGACATGCAGGGACGGCCGATCGCGCCGGTTCTTTCCGGCAGCGCGCCGCCACGACCCCATGCGCTGTTCGGCGTCTTCGGCGGCCATGTCAGCATCACAGACAGCCGCTACGTCTACATGCGCGCGCCAGCAACGCCATCCAACGGCCCGCTCCATGAATACACGCTGATGCCGACGCGCATCGACCATCGCTTTGCCGTCGCGGACCTCAAGGAGGTTTCTCTCTCCGCCCCGTTCGGGTTTTCCAAGGGGGTTCCGCTGCTCAAGGTTCGGGGCATGGCAATGGGCAATCCTTACGCTTTTGGGAGCCTGCTCTACGATCTCGAAACCGACCCCGAACAGCGCAATCCGCTCATCGATGACGACCGCGAACGGATGATGGCGCAATGGCTTGTGGAGGCGATGCGCGAGGCCGAAGCGCCGCCCGAACAATATGAACGCCTCGGCCTGCCGCAGACCGGCAATGTCGGGCCCGAACACCTGCTTGTCCGAAAACAGCGGGCGCTCTCGCTCGAGACCCTTGAACAAGACTGGAAATCCGCACCGGAAACGGAATTTTCACCGGAACTGCGGCAACCGATCGAAACGCTCGACAAAGCCCTCCTGGAGCAGGCCGCCAAAGCTCTCGGCCTCCCCTCTTCCGGGCCGTTTATCGAACGCTTCGGCTATCTTTCCCTCTGGCAAATCTCCGTCATGCTGCCAAGCGTCTCTCCGGAACGATTAAGGGCGTTTGAACGGACGCGCAGCCAAGGCGCAAGACAACTGTCAAATTGAAAACGGCAACCTGTTTTAGACCGGATCTCCTCGGCTTGGAGAATACATTCGTGGCGCGTTTCGACGGCTTGCCGGTCGACGCCCATGCCATGGCATCTTTGACGAAGCATTCTTTAAACGCTTCGAGCTAGTCGCCATCGTCCGCCGGCCCGACCCATGCCGCGATCGCCGCCGAGATCGGCCTTTCGCCGCGCACCGTCGAGGCCCACCGGCTGCGGCTCACCCGCACGCTCGGCCTCGCCAACAGCGCCGAGCTTCTGGCCTCGTTCCTCAACAGCGAGCAGTAGGTGCCGGAAGAAGGCTGGAAGGCCTTCTCTTGGACTGTCCGAAATTCATACACTACAGAACGCGCGCAATTGGTATTATCGGGAATTCGCTCTAATGGTTTCATGGAGGTCGCGATCAGAGTGTAAGCCTCAATGGTTACAGCTCTCTGGCGGGCTGTCTTTTCGGGAGGAGAAGATGGAGCGCATTGCACGGAAAAAGGAATGGGAAGATTTCATGTCCACGGGACAGGCGCCCGCGGCCATGCGCCATGACGTTCTGGAAAGCTGGCGGCGCTCCCTGCGCCATGCGGTGGGCGGGCGCACGCGCGCTCCGGTGCTCGATGAGGAGCGCCTTGAGGGCCGCCGCGCCCGGGCGCGCAGGCTTGAGCTTGCCTCGCAAAAAGCGATAGACCGAGCCGGAAGCCTGCTGATCGGCACGCGTGACATTCTTCTGCTCAGCGATGATTCCGGCGTCGTTATCGAAGCGGCCGGCGACCCGCATACGCTTGCCGAGGCGCAGGAAAATCATCTCTATACGGGAGGCCAGTGGGTCGAGGAGGCGATCGGCACCAACGCCATCGGCACCGCGCTCTATCTCGGCGTCCCGACGCTCATTCGCGATGCCGAGCATTTCTGCGAGGCGATCCAGCGCTGGAACTGCGCGGCGACGCCGATCATCGAACCGGGAACCGGGCGGGTCATGGGCGTGCTCGATATTTCCTGGCCCGGTGGCATTATGCAGCCCAATGCCGTCGCCCTTTCATCCGCGCTCGCCTTGCAGGTTGAAACCGAACTCACCCAGATGCTTGGCCGCGAGCGCGAACGGCTGCTGGAATATTCTCATATTCGCCGTCTCAGGCGCGGCAATGATCAAACGCTTGTCATGGATCGCAATGGCTCGAGCGTTTTCTCCACCGAGGATTTCGCCCGGTTCTGCGAGGATGACGACGCCCTTCGACAATTACCGAAGCTCCTGCCCGCGCTGATAGACCAACCTGCCAAGCAGATCGGCGAGGTTCTGGGCGAATGCCTGAACGGCGCCGATTTCGAAGTGATTGAAAATCAGGGCGAGGCGATCGGCGTCATGGTCTCTCTGCGCCGTTCGCGTCCGCGGGCCCGCAACTGGACCGGAATGGAGTTACGGCAGATCGCGCGCGCCGGACAGGTTTCCGCCGAACTCTGCGCGCAGGCCGAGAGACTGGCAGAGACGCAGATCCCGATCCTGATCGAAGGCGAAACCGGCACGGGAAAGAGTTCTCTGGCCAAGGCAATCCATAATGCCAGCAGGCAATCGCAAGACCCCTTCGAGGTGATCGACTGCGCCCAGTTGACCGAGGAAAGCTTGCGCGCATTGATCGCCGCCGCCCGCGACGCCGAGGGCGGCGGCATTCTGTGCCTTTCCAGTCCGGGCGCGGTTTCGCCATCGCTGCAAAAGCTGCTGTTTACGCTTGTGGAACTGGTGTCCGAAGGCGGTGGCAGGATCATCGCGCTGTCGGCCCGCTCGCTTTATGACGAGATGCGCGCCAACAATTTCCGCAGCGACCTCTACTACCGAATCGCCGGCGCGCGTCTCCACATCCCCCCGCTTCGCGAACGCTCGGAAGAAATCGGGCCGCTGCTACGATGGCTCATCCAGTGCCATGCGACGGAGACCGGCAGACGCGAACTGCGTTTTACATCCGGCGCCATGACCGCCGTGCAAAACTATGCCTGGCCGGGCAACCTGATCGAAATGCGCAATCTGATCGCCGCGCTCGATGCACTCTCGCCAAGCGGGCTGATTTCCGAGCGCACCCTCCCCCGCGAGTTTCATCAGCGCGCCCACGCCAATCGCACGGAAACGCTCCGCGATGTCGAACGCGCCGAAATCCTCGGCGCGGTAAAGGCGGAGGACGGCAATCTCTCCCGCGCGGCAAAACGCCTCGGCATTGCCCGCTCGACGCTCTATCTCAAGCTCGACAGCTACGGCATTTCGCGCGAGCGAAAGGACTGATTTCGCGTCCGCAACATGTCCGTCCGGACGGATGAAAACCGGACATTTCCGGCATTCATAAAAGGTGCATCCTCTCCATCGCGGCCGTCCCCTCTCGGGATGGCCGGAACAATGGGAGGAGTTTTTCGTGACAATCATCGAGAAAAACAGCCGTTCCGTGCAGGTGCTTGGCATCGATGCGGGCGGAACGATGACCGATACGTTCTTCGTCGATTCCGACGGGGATTTTGTGGTCGGCAAGGCGCAGTCGACGCCGGACAACGAGGCGCGCGGCCTGCTCGAATCAAGCCGTGAGGGGCTGGAGCATTGGGGCCTGTCGCTTGAGGAGGCGCTCGGCTCGATCCAGACCGGGGTCTATTCCGGCACGGCCATGCTCAATCGCGTGGTTCAGCGCAAGGGTCTGAGGACAGGGCTGATCGTCAATGCGGGGATGGAGGATTTCCACCGCATGGGGCGCGCCTGCCAGGCCTATCTGGGCATGGCCTATGAAGACCGCATCCACCTCAACACCCACTATTACGACGAGCCGCTGGTGCCGCGCCACCTGACGCGCGGCGTGATGGAACGGGTCGACATGTTCGGCACGGTTGTCATTCCGCTGCGCGAGGAAACCGCACGCCAGGCGGCGCAGGAACTGATCGCGCAGGATGTCGAAGGCATCGTGATTTCGCTTCTGCACAGCTACAAGAACCCCGGCCATGAACGGCGGGTGCGCGATATCGTCGAGGAGGAAATCGCCAAGGCGGGCAAGACTATCCCGGTCTTCGCCTCGACCGACTATTATCCGGTGCGCAAGGAAACCCACCGCACCAATACCACCATCCTCGAGGCCTTCGCCGCCGAACCGTCGCGCCAGACGCTTCGGAAAATCTCGACGGAGTTCAAGGATAATGGCTCCAGATTCGATTTCCGCGTCATGGCCACCCATGGCGGCACGATTTCCTGGAAGGCCAAGGAACTGGCGCGCACCATCGTTTCCGGCCCGATCGGCGGCGTGATCGGCGCGAAATATCTCGGCGAGGTGCTGGGCTACAAGAACATCGCCTGCTCCGATATCGGCGGAACGTCGTTTGATGTGGCCCTGATCACCCAGGGCGAGTTGACCATTCAGAACGACCCGGACATGGCTCGCCTTGTTCTGTCTCTTCCCCTCGTTGGCCTCGATTCGGTCGGTGCCGGCGCTGGCTCCTTCATCCGTCTCGACCCCTATACCAAGGCGATCAAGCTGGGGCCGGATTCGGCGGGCTACCGCGTCGGCGTCTGCTGGGCGGAAAGCGGCATCGATACGGTGACGATCTCCGACTGCCACGTTATTCTCGGCTATCTGAACCCCGACAATTTCCTCGGCGGTCAGGTGAAGCTCGACCGGCAGCGCGCCTATGACGCGATGAAGGAACAGATCGCCGATCCGCTCGGGCTGACCGTGGAAGAGGCCGCGGCGGGCGTGATCGAACTGCTGGACAGCGACCTGCGCGACTATCTGCGCTCGATGATTTCCGGCAAGGGCTATTCGCCATCCTCCTTCACCTGCTTCAGCTATGGCGGCGCGGGTCCGGTCCACACCTACGGCTACACCGAGGGGTTGGGCTTCGAGGATGTGATCGTGCCGGCCTGGGCCGCGGGCTTCTCCGCCTTCGGTTGCGCGGCGGCGGATTTCGAGTATCGCTACGACAAGTCGCTCGACGTCAATATCGGCGAGACGGCATCGGACGATGCCAAGGTGATCGAGGCGAAAACCTTGAACGACGCCTGGCGCGAACTGGCCGAGCGGGTGCTCGAGGAATTCGAGCTGAACGGCTATTCGCGCGACCAGGTGCGGCTGCAACCCGGCTACCGGATGCAATATCGCGGTCAGCTCAACGATCTGGAGATCGACAGCCCGATCGGCTCGGCCAAAACCGCCGAAGACTGGGACCGGCTGGTCGACGCCTTCAATGACACCTATGGCCGCGTTTATGCCGCCTCGGCGCGTTCGCCGGAGCTCGGCTATTCCGTGACCGGCGCGATCATGCGGGGCACGGTGCCAATCCCGAAACCCAGAATTCCCAAAGAGGAAGAAGGCAGTCCAACGCCGGCAGAGGAGGCCAGGCTCGGGACCCGCAAATTCTACCGCAAGGGCAAGTGGGTCGACGCCCAGCTCTATCAGATGGAGCGCCTGTCGCCCGGCAACCGCATCACCGGTCCAGCCATCATCGAATCCGACGCCACGACCTTCGTCGTGCCGGGCGGCTTCGAGACCTGGCTCGACGGTCACAGGCTGTTCCACCTGAAAGAAGTGTAACCGCCAAGGGAGGAGAAATACGATGAATATGCAAAGCAAAGTCAAGGGCATCGTCCGCGGCGGGCAAACGCTGAAACAGCACCGCGACGAGATCATGGCCAAGACCAAGGCGAGCGGCCATTACGCCGGCCTCACGGAACGGGCGCTCCACAAGGAAAGCCCGATCCTCTACAACAAGCTGTTCTCGCGTCTGCGGGCCGGCGTTGTCGATGCCCGCGAAACCGCGAAGAAAATCGCCGCCTCGCCGATTGTGGAACAGGAGGGCGAGCTGTGCTTCACGCTCTACAATGCCGCCGGCGACAGCATCCTGACGTCGACCGGCATCATCATCCATGTCGGCACCATGGGTGCGGCGATCAAATACATGATCGAGAACGACTGGGAAGGTAATCCGGGCATCAAGGACAAGGATATCTTCTGCAACAATGATTCCCTGATCGGCAACGTGCATCCCTGCGATATCCATACCATCGTCCCGATCTTTCATGAGGGCGAACTGATCGGCTGGGTCGGCGGGGTTACCCACGTCATCGATACCGGCGCGGTTGGACCTGGCTCGATGACCACCGGTCAGGTGCAGCGCTTCGGCGACGGCTATTCGGTCACCTGCCGCAAGATCGGCGAGAACGACGAGCTGAAGCGCGACTGGCTGCATGAGAGCCAGCGCGCGGTGCGGACCACGCGCTACTGGATGCTGGATGAGCGCACCCGCGTTGCCGGTTGCCACATGATCCGCAAGCTGGTTGAGGAAGTGATCGCCGAGGAAGGCATCGATGCCTATTGGAAATTCGCCTATGAGGCGGTCGAGCATGGCCGGGTCGGCCTTCAAAACCGCATCAAGGCGATGACCATTCCGGGCGTCTACCGTCAGGTCGGCTTCGTCGACGTGCCCTATGCGCATGAGGATGTGCGCGTGCCGTCGGACTTCGCCAAGGTCGACACGATCATGCATACGCCGTCGGAAATGACGATCCGGCCGAACGGCACATGGCGTCTCGACTTCGAGGGATCGAGCCGCTGGGGCTGGCATACCTACAACGCCCATTCCGTCTCGTTCACCTCCGGCATCTGGGTGATGATGACCCAGACGCTGATCCCGACCGAAATGATCAATGACGGCGCGGCCTACGGCACGGAATTCCGCCTGCCGAAGGGCACCTGGATGAACCCGGACGACCGGCGCGTGGCCTTTGCCTATAGCTGGCACTTCCTCGTCAGCTCGTGGACGGCGCTCTGGCGCGGCCTGTCTCGCTCCTATTTCGGGCGCGGCTACCTGGAAGAGGTCAATGCCGGCAACGCCAACACCTCGAACTGGCTCCAGGGCGGCGGGTTCAACCAGTATGACGAAATTCATGCGGTGAACTCGTTCGAATGCGCGGCCAACGGGGTCGGCGCTTCGGCCATTGCCGACGGCATCAGCCATGCCGCCGCCATCTGGAACCCGGAAGGCGACATGGGCGACATGGAGATCTGGGAACTGGCGGAGCCGCTGGTCTATCTCGGACGCCAGATCAAGGCGTCGTCGGGTGGCGCCGGCAAGTATCGCGGCGGCTGCGGTTTTGAATCGCTGCGCATGGTCTGGAACGCCAAGGACTGGACGATGTTCTTCATGGGCAACGGCCATATCAGCTCCGACTGGGGCCTGATGGGCGGCTATCCGGCTGCCTCCGGCTATCGCTTCGCCGCCCATGATACCGGGCTGAAGGAAAAGATCGCCAATGGCGACCCGATCCCCTTCGGCGGCGACACCGACCCGGAACACCCGACCTATGACGCGCTCGTCAATCCCAAAGGCATCAAGCGCGACAAGCAGGCGATCACCACCGAGGAGATGTTCAAGGATTACGACCTCTACCTCAACTACATGCGTGGCGGTCCCGGCTTCGGCGATCCGCTGGATCGGGAACCGCAGGCCGTGGCAGGCGATGTCAACGGCGGCTACCTCCTCGAACGCTTCGCCCAAACGGTCTATGGCGTCGTCCTGAAGAAAGGCGCTGACGGCCTGTTTACCGCCGATGAGGCGGGTTCGGAGGCCTTGCGCGCCAAGATCCGCAAGGACCGCCTCGCCAACGCTGAGCCGACTCGCGAATGGATGGCGAAGGAGCGCAAGCGCATTCTCGCCAAGGATGCCGGCGTCCATGTCCAGCAGATGTTCGCGGCGAGCTTCAAGCTCGGCCCGAAATGGGAGGAAGGTTTCCGCAAGTTCTGGGATCTGCCCGACGACTGGCAGCTGAAGGAGGCGGATCTGCCGATCCCGTCCTATGGTCGCGAATATTCGATGGATCTTTCCGATCTGCCGGATGTGAAGACCGTTCAGTTCGTCGAGGAATGATCCCGCCGGGCGCCGCGAAACACCCCGTCATTCGTCGCGGCGCCCCCTTTTTATTCAGGAGAAAGACAATGGCTTACACCAAGGCAAAGATCAAAGATCTGGTCGATGGCAAGATCGACCGCGATACGCTGCAGACGATGCTTTCGACGCCCAAGGATTCCGACCGCTTCGTCAAATACATCGAAATCCTGCAGGAACAGGTGCCGTGGGATGACAGGATCATCCTGCCGCTCGGCCCCAAGCTCTATATCGTGCAGCGCCCCGCAGACAAGAAATGGGTGGTCAAATCCCAGGCCGGCCACGAGTTCTGCGACTGGCGCGAGAACTGGAAGCTGCATGCCGTGATGCGCGTGCGCGAGACAGCGGCGGATATGGAGGAAATCTATCCCCGGCTGATGGCCCCCACATCCGACTGGCAGGTCATCCGGGAATATTACTGCCCGAAATCCGGCGACCTGCTGGATGTCGAGGCGCCGACGCCGTGGTATCCGGTGATCCATGATTTCGAGCCGGATATCGATGCCTTCTACACCGAGTGGCTGGGGCTTGAGGTGCCGGAGCGCGCCGCCTGACCGACGAGGTTGCGAACCAATAAACAAGCACGCCGCGCGCCAGTCTCCGCGCGGCGTTTTGTCGCTTGAACTATCCGGAACTGTCCGAAATTCAGACATGTCCTGCCCGCTTTCGGAGAGTAGACTCCCGTTCGAGTGTTGCTTTGCAACCGATTGAAAACAAGGGAGGCGTTTCGATGAAAGCACTCGTTTATAACGGACCTGGACAGAAGGACTGGGTCGAAAAGGAAAAGCCCGGCATCCAGAAGCCCACCGATGTTATCGTCAAGATTACCAAGACGACCATTTGCGGCACCGATCTTCACATCCTCAAGGGCGATGTGCCGGCGGTGACGCCGGGCCGCACGCTCGGGCACGAGGGCGTCGGCGTTGTCGAGGAAGTCGGCAATGCCGTGGTCAATTTCAAGCCCGGCGATCCGGTGCTGATTTCCTGCGTGACCTCCTGCGGCAAATGCGCCAACTGCAAACGCCAGCTTTACGCCCACTGCTCCGATGGCGGCTGGATTCTGGGGCACCTGATCGATGGCACCCAGGCCGAATATGTGCGCATTCCCCATGGCGACAACTCGCTCTACCCGATCCCGGAGGGCGCCGACGAGGAAGCGCTCGTCATGCTCTCCGACATCATGCCGACCGGGCTCGAGATCGGCGTCCAGTATGGCCGCGTGAAGCCGGGCGATACGATCGCGATCGTCGGCGCCGGTCCCGTCGGCATGTCGGTGCTGCTGACGTCGCAGTTCTATTCACCGGGACGGATCATCATGGTCGACATGGACCCGGCCCGTCTCGAACTGGCGAAGCAGTTCGGTGCGACGGATACCGTTCAGGTCGGTTCCGAGGATGCGGTCGAGAAGATCATGGCGATGACCGATGGCCTCGGCGTCGATGTTGCGATCGAGGCGGTCGGCGTGCCGGCAACCTTCGATATCTGCCAGAAGATCGTTTCGGCGGGCGGCAATGTCGCCAATGTCGGCGTCCATGGCACGCCGGTGGAACTGCATATCGAGGAATTGTGGATCAAGAACATCAATATCTCGATGGGCTTGGTCAGCACCAACACCACCCCGATGCTGCTCAAGACGCTGGGCGCCGGCAAGGTCGATCCGGGCAAGCTGGTGACCCACCGCTTCGCGCTCGACAAGATCATCGACGCCTATGAGGTCTTCGGCAATGCCGCCCGCGAAAAGGCAATGAAGGTCATCCTCAACGCCTGATCGCAACATCAGAAGCCGAGCCGATCTGGACGGCGTTTCTGCGCAAGCTGACAAGGCGGGCTGCGCGGCGTCAAACGCGTTGTTTCCTGCGCAATGAGGGCATCAAGGCCGCCGTGTCGAAGGTGCTTTGCCCGCCCGGCAGCGTTGCAGGGTTCACGTGTCGTCTGCGCTTCCCTCTTCCGTTCGCCCAGCTTTGGCGCGCAAGACAGTCTTGAGCTTGGGAAACCTCTTCCAAATGGGTTTGAAGTCGGGACTTTCGTCGTTTTCCGGAACGCGAAAGCCCCCGTGCGGTGCGCGGGGGCTTTGACAAACATGGTCTGAGAAAAGATCAGTTCGCAGTCGGATATTTGATCGACGTATCGATGAATTCATTGGTGACGGCGGATTTGGGGTCGAAGGGCGTGATCTCGAAGGAAGCTTCCACGAGGTTATAGTCAGCGGCAACGCGCTCGACATCCCATTCGCCGATCGCCAGCGGATTATCGAGGCCGGGCATGACGCGCGCGGCGTATTCGAGTTCGCGGGCGGCGTCGCTTTCCTTCATGCTGACGGCCTCCGACAACGCCCTGGCGCAGGGCGCCGGGTCCTCCAGGCAGGCGGCGAAGGCGCGCTGGGTCACATGCACCATGGCCTCTATGGCGTCATGCTTTTCGGCGATTGAATTGTCGCTGGCGAAATAAGCAAGGCCATAGGGGTTCAGTCCCTCGTCTCGCAGCAGCGCATAGCCCAGATCGTCCCCGAGCACGTCTTCATAGATGAAGTGCACCGAATAGAAATGGGTCGTTGCGTCGATTGCGCCTGACTGCAGCGCGGCAACCTTGGCCGTCGGCTGCAGGTTCACCCATTCGACGGATTCGGGATCAAGGTCGAGCGCATTGGCGATCGGAACCCACATCTGGCGCGCGGCATCGAAGGCAGGCGCTCCGATCTTGCGTCCCTTCAGGTCGGCGACCGTTTCGATGCCCGAACTTTTCTTCCAGTAGATGCCATAGGGGCTGTCATTATAGGCGACGAATACGCCCTTGATCGGCGTGTCATTGCCGATGAACTGAAGCGCGGTCGGCGTGTCGATGATGGCGAGATCGGCCTGGCCAACGGCCAGCGCCTTCGCGGACGCGCCGGAACCGGACCCCTGGCGCACATCGAGATCGACGCCCGCCTCCTCGTACCAGCCCTTCTCGAGCGCGTAATAGATCGGGGCATGGTCGCCGCCGGCCTTCCAGTTCAGCTGCAGGCTCAAATCCTCGGCCAACGCGGCAGTTGCGCCGCCCCCGCAAAGCGCGGTTGCCATCAGAAATGTCATGTAGTTTCGCATGGTTTCCTCCCTTAAAACCAGTTTCAGTTCAGTCCGAGCAAATGGTAGATTTCACGGGTATAGGCCCCGAATTTCTCGGTCGTCTTGACGTCGAGCGTGCGTGGCTCCGGCAGTTCAATATCGAAATGCGCCGCCATGCGGGCCGGCCCGGCGGTCATCACGGCGACCTGCGAGCCGAGAAAGACCGCCTCCTGAATGCCGTGGGTGACGAACAGGATCGTTTTCCGGCTTTCCTTCCAGATGCGCAGCAGTTCGAGGTTCATGCGCTCACGCGTGAGGGCATCGAGTGCGCCGAAGGGTTCGTCCATCAGGATGAGGCGCGGATCGTGAACCAGGGCGCGGGCAATGGAGGCGCGTTGCTGCATGCCGCCCGAAAGCTGCTGGGGATAGGCCTCGCTGAATTTCGCAAGGCCGACCATTTCCAGAAGATCAGCCGCCCGCTCGCGGCTTTCCTTCACCGGCAGGCCGAGGATTTCGGCCGGCAGCAGCACATTGTCGATAATGGTGCGCCACTTCAAAAGCAGCGCCTTCTGGAACACCATTCCGACATCCCGGCCGGGCGTAAACGGAGAGTGTTCATTGCCGATCTCGACCGTGCCTTCCGTGGCCTTGTGAAGGTCGGAAAGGATCGACAGGACCGTCGACTTGCCGCAGCCGGACGGGCCGACGATGGAGACAAGTTCGCCCTCGCGAATTTCGAGCGAGACATCCTGCACGGCGAGGAAGTCGCTGCCGCCGACATTGAACACCTTCTTGACGCCGTCAAGCTTGATGAAGGGCTTCTGGTCCATCCGGCTCATGCCGCAATCTCCTTGCGCGTGA
>MDTD01031918.1_pt1 | contig 14967 bp, 14 predicted proteins | sample 811221 | NCBI WGS metagenome assembly MDTD01 (sample SAMN05326646, study PRJNA326480) | marine metagenome | isolation source: seawater | place: Pacific Ocean: South West | collected 2011
GCCAACTAAAATAGTTTTACCGTCCTTGTGAGTTAAATCGTATGCTGTTTCTATAACATTTGGAATACCTGTGGTATCAATACAGACATCTACTCCTGAAAATCCAACAATATTTAATATTTTTTTTTTAATATTTTTGCTTGATAGGAAATCATGAGTTAATCCAAATTTCTTTCCTATATTTAATTTTTTTTTATTTACGTCCACACCAATAATAGGATTTGCTGAAACCATTTTTGCTGCCTGTGCAATATTTAAACCCACACCTCCAACACCAAATATCAAAACGGATTGTCCGATTTTGACTTTTGCATCATTATTAATTACACCAAAAGCAGTTGGTATAGCACATCCAAATAGTGGTGCTTCTCTTAAACTAAAATTTTTTGGAATAACAGTTAATCTATTCTCAGACACAATTGATTTTTCACTGAACGTAGTTACCCTGCCTGAGTTTAATTTTCGACCTCTCCATAAATATTTCGCTGGTGGTGCTTCTATTCCTGATCCAGGCCTCCAATGCAAAACTACATGATCTCCAATTTTGACTTTACTAACTCCAGATCCGATTTTTTCTACAATGCCTGAGCCCTCATGGCCTAACAAATGGGGCAAGTATTTATCAACTCCTTTGGCAGCATCAATTTCATTTATTTGTGACCCACATATCCCACTGTATTTTATCTTTACAAGAACCTGCCCAAATTGAAGTTCTTTTGGCAATATAACTTCATCTACTATCAAATCTGATCTTGTTTTATTTAAAATTGCAGCCTTCATATTTCTTACAATATTTTTCTATAAAACTTATTAACATTTACACCATGTTTATTTAAGAGATCATTTTGATCCCCATAACAATGAATAAATTTATCTTTCAAAGAAAAACTAAATATTTTGCCCTTATAAGTGTTCTTATAAGCAGCTTCTTTTACTATAGATCCTAATCCACCAATTTCAGAATGATCTTCAATAGTAATAATTTTTTTGTATTTATTAAATTTTTTTTTCAAAGTAACGTAATCGAAAGGTTTTAGCGTGTGACAACTATTAATCTCTACCGAGTTTCCATTTTTTTTTAATTTTTCTCTTAATTCAAAAGCTTTTTTCATTATTGGACCAAAAGTTAAGATACAGATGTCTTTTCCACTTACAATTTTTCTTATTTTTCCAAATTTCCATTTTTCACTGCTTTTATTAACAAATGTTGGTTCTCCAGCTTTACCAATCCTTAAATATATTGGTCCTTTTGATTGTCTGCAGCAATATTTTAAGGCATCTTCAAGCTCAACTGGATCACAAGGAGCTATAATGTTCATATTAGGAACTGATCGGGCAATAGATATATCTTCTTGAGTTAAATGCGTCCCTCCTAGTGTAGAATAAACCGTTCCAGTTCCCATACCAACTACTGTTACAGGAAGATTTTGATAACATAAATCAACTCTTATCATTTCAAATGGTCTATAAAGTGAGAATGTAGCAATTGTATAACAAAAAGGTTTTAATCCTCTTAATGCCATGCCAGCAGCAATTCCAATCATAGACTGCTCGGCAACTCCAGTATTAATAAATCTCTTTGGATACTTTGACCTAAAAAGATTCATTGAACCTGCGGGAGAAATATCTGCAACAACTACACATATTTTTGAATTTTTAATAGACTCTCTATAAATCACCTCTGCAAACTTATTTCTCATTTTTTTAATATTTCTTTAATTGCTATTTTATACTCTTTTTTATTAGGAGATCTGTAATGCCAAATAGGTTTATTTTCCATAAAAGAAACCCCTTTACCTTTAATTGTATTGCAGACTATCATTAAAGGCTTATTTGTTTTTTTTGTTTTGTATGCGTTAATAATTGAGCTCACATTATGACCATTAACACTTTTACACTCCCACCCAAAAGATTTGATCTTTTCTACTAAAGGATAAAAATTTGGATGAGTGTATTTTGTAATTCCAAATGATTGGGAACCATTATGATCAATAAAGCAAGTTAAGTTTTTTAAATTTAGATTAGCGGCCATCATCATGTTTTCCCAAGTAGATCCCTCTTGAAATTCACCATCACTTAATAAAACAAATAATTTTTTTTTATTATTTAGTATTACATCTGCATGTGATATTCCCACTGCTAAACCCATACCATGTCCTAAAGAACCTGTGGATGCTTCAATTCCTGGATTTCCATAATCTGGATGACAACCAAGAATACCATTTTTAGTACAATACTGATCTAAATCTTTTTTTTTTAAAATTTTTAATTTTTCCAGTGTAACATATTGAGCCATACAACCATGGCCTTTAGACATCAAAAATGTATCAAAAAATTTATTTTTCTTTTTTTTCATCAAAAAATAATAAATTGCATCAACAATCTCAATAGAGGAAAATGCTCCTGCAGCATGTATCGCTTTTACTTGTTGCGATATATCTAGGATTCTTTTTCTGGATAACTTGCATCTATCTTTGGAAAGTAAAAACTTATTTTGCATTTATTTTAGTAATTATAGTTTTATATCTATATATTATATGACAAATTTCTAAAGATAATATTCTAAACAATATAAATCAAACCCATGTCTACTAAATTATTCATTTTAAAAATAAAAAAAAGTTCATTAAGACTTAATAATTTATTAAATTTTTATTTTTTATGAACATAATTTTCATCTAATTTTTTAAATTCCCTAATATTTTCAATTATATTTTTAATACATCGATCCAAACCTTTAGATAAAGATATATGTGGTTTCCAGCCAAGCTTTTTTATTTTTTTATTTGCAAGACTATAAGATTTATCTTTTCCTAATCTTTCCGGCACAATATTTACAAGTTTATCAAAATCATAATTCATTTTTTTACATATTAGTTTTACAAGTTTTTTAATTGAAATAATTTCGTTAGATGAAATATGATAAATTTCACCTTTTTTTCCTTTTGTCATAATTTTATACGTTGCATTTGAAACATCATCTATATGAATAAAGTTTCTCTCTGATGTTCCACCTCCATCAAGATTTAATTTCTTTTTTTTTAAAATAGAGTAAATAGTTTTAGGTATTATCCTGTACAATCTTTGATATTCACCATATACATTGCTTGCCCTAATTGAGCATGAATCAATTTTATGAACATCATTTAAAATTTTTAAATATTGATCAGCTGTAACCCTTGAAACAGCGTATGGTGTAGTTGGATTGTAATTATTGTTCTCAATTACTTTTTTTTTGATATTACCATAAATTTCAGGTGTTGAAATATGAATTAATTTAAATTTAAAAGTTTGCTTTGATAGACCACTATATAATTTTATTGTGCTTAAAGAATTAGTTAAAAACCAATCTTCAGGATCCTTCCAACTTTGTCCTACCATGCTTTGTGATGCATAATTTATTATAAAGGCTGGCTTGAAACTCTTAATAATATCTAAAATTTTATTGTTATTTTTATTTATATCTAGTTTATAAAATTTATAATTTTTATTACCAAGACTAAATCTCTGAAATTTTTTATTATTTATTTTTGATCTGCTAATTCCAATCACATAAAAATTTTTTTTTAATAAACTTTCAATTAAAGATCCTGCAGAGAAACTATTTGATCCAATAACTAATGCTTTTTTAACTTTTGTCTTAACCATGATATTGAATGAAAGTTAGGCTTATCTATAAATTTTTTTTCTGCATAAAATTTTTTTAATTCTTTAATTGCATCAATTATACCTTTTTTTGGTTTAAAACCATGTTTTAATAATTTAGATGAGTCTAAATTATAGCTTCTAACATCTACAAATTTTTTTATTATTTTTATATCAGACGGAATTTCAGAGGAAACCATCTGCGCAATTTTTAAAATAGATAAATTTTCGAAACCAATATTAAAAATATTTTCTTTTATATTTTTTTTTTAAAAAAAATAAGTATGCGTTTATTATGTCATCGATGTGAACATTCGGCCTTTTTTGAGAACCTCCAAATATTGTCATTTTTCCATTTTTTAAAGCTTGAAATGTCAACATATTTACAGTTACATCCAATCTCATTCTTGGGGCAAATCCACAAACTGTAGCAGGCCTAAGTATGACGACATTAATGTCATTTTTGTATGATAGTATTGTTCTCTCAGTCACCATTTTAACTTTGTTATAAGTAGATATGGGTTTTAATTCTAAATCTTCAGTTACTCTCTTTTCTTTTTTAATTCCATAAACAGAGCCAGAGGAGGCATAAATAATTTTTTTAACTTTATATTTAATTAAATGATCCATTAATAGCTTTGTGCCTAATGCGGATGTTTCCCAACTTAAACTTGGATTTAAATCTACCATCGGATCATTTGCTATACATGCTAAATGAATACAGGCGTAAACATTTTTTAAATTCAACTTTTGAATTTGTAAAATATTTAATTTATAGTTTTTTATATGACTGCTATTTATAAAGTAATTTCCAAAATAATTTAAATCTAAGTTAATTACATCATAGCCTTCATCAACTAATCTTTTGATAAGTTTTACACCCTTGTATCCCGATCCTCCAGTTACTAGAATTCTTTTTCTCATGAGCCACTCTTATATATATGTTTTATATACTAAACCAACGAAATCCTTGTGGATTGACACAATTTTAAAAATTTGATATTAAAAAATTAAGTTGAATCATGGTGGGGAATAATGTGAAAATCATTAACTGTTCCTGCAACGGTAATAACTTAATAAATGTTAAAGTCCGAGTGCCGCCCAACTTAGTCCTTTGTTGAATGAAGGCCAGGAAAAGTCTAGTTCTACGATGAAAAATTAGCAGAGGCTCAACAAAATATAAGGAGAAATTATGCCTAGGCTAATTGTTTATTTAATTTTAAATTTAATATTTTCAAATCTATTATTTGCGGAGAGCAAAAATCCTAATTACCCATGTAGATGGGATAATAAAAATAAAACTCCGTGTATTGAAATTATTAGTTTAACTCCAAATTCATCAAATTTTTCAAAATCTGGAATTAATAAAACCATAATTACAAAAAAACAAATCGAAGAAAGTGGTGCAGTAGATTTAATTGACGTCTTAGAATCTGTTCCTGATATTAATATAACTCAATCTGGACCAAAAGGTCAACAAGCCTCAATGTTTATGAGAGGAACTGGATCAAATCATACCTTGGTAATGATAAATGGAATACCAATTAATGACCAATCTACCACTCAAGGATTACATGATTTTGGAGTAGATTTTATTCAAACGGTTCAACAAATTGAGATTTATCCTGGTTCAAGTGCCACTCATTTTGGAACTAATGCAATAGGAGGAGCTGTGAATATAATCCTAACAGGAGATTATAAAGATACCTTTTATGTAACAACTGATAACAGTGCAAATTATGAATTATCTGGAAATAAAACCTATATTTACGATGAATCTTCACTCAATATTAAAGTAGGCAGTGTAAAAAATGCAACTGTAAGTGCTAGAGGAGATTCAAAAGATGAAAAAGATGCTCTTAAGAATTACTCTACAAATATAAACTATGAAAAATTTTTAAATGAAAATTTAAGAATATACAAAACTACATATTTAAGACAAACAAAAGCGGAATATGACAATAGCAATTCTAATCAAATTGGTTATGAGGGTGATAATAAAATGGGTTCTATACAATTCGGTTTAGAAAATTTAACAGAGACTAAAAAGAATAACTATACATTCTATTACAATATTTATGATAGAGAATACGACGAATTAGGAACCATAGACACATATAAAAGTGAAGTTTTTGGTTTTAAATATGATTTATCGAAGATAATTAATAGTAAATTATCTTATGGATTAGGTTCTGAATATAAGTACGACTGGGGATATTTTAATAACAAAGGATCATATACAGCGTCAACAAGAGGCCATTCAGATAATTTAGCTATACACGCTAATATAGGTTGGAATATCTTTCAAAATTCAAACATTTCATTATTTGGAAGAAGTGACAGTCACAAACAAACTAAGAAAAATAACACTTATAAAGTAAATGTAGAGCAAAAATTTAATAAATTTAATTTAGGATTTTCTTATATGAATGGTTTAAGAAATCCTACTCTTTATGAAATGTTTGGAACAGATAGTTTTGGTTATTCTGGTAATAGAGATTTAAAGCCTGAAAAAAGTAATACTTATGAAATTTATTCACAAATATCGTTAAATGAAAATTTAAATTTATCCCTTAGAGCTTTTAGAGCAAATATCCAAAATAATATAGAATATTTAAATAATAAATATCAAAATGACGATGATAATATAGATTTAAACCAATCGGGTTTTAGTAATCAGCTAAATTTAAAATTTAAAAATTCTAATATAAATTTTTTCTCATCATTTTTATCATCAAAAAAAGAGAATGGTGCCGACCAATTAAGACGACCAGAAAAAAATTATGGCCTAAATTTTTCAAAAATAATTAATAGTAATTTTTTTGGTAATTTGAATTTAAATTTAAAATATAATCATTATGGAAAACATTTTGATACTCATTCCTCAAACTTTAGCACTATAGAAATGGATAGTACTGACTTGATAGACTTTAAAATTTCAAAAAAATTAAATAACGCCGATTTTTTTATTAAAGTTACTAATGCTTTAGATGAAGTGTATCAAAGACCCCACGGGTACAATCATGAAGGCAGAATTTTTAAATTTGGAATTAACTATTAAATAGTTGTCTTGCAAGTTTTATGTGATACTATAATTTAATGAATTACCTTAAGGTTGCATTTGGAGTTTTGATAGCATTATCTGCAAGCAGATTCATTCCTCACCCACCAAATTTTACAAGTCTTTTAGCTTTAAGTTTTTATATACCTGCAGTTTTTGGGATTAAATTTATACCTATCGTTGTTTTGGCTTTATTATTTACAGACTTTATTATTGGATTTCACTCAACAATGTTTTTTACAACAGGAAGTGTGGTATTAATAGGAATATTCTCAAAATACCTTAACAAGTCAATATTGATAAGAATATTTGGGGCACTGGGTGGTGCATTAATATTTTATATTCTGACAAATTTTGGAGTATGGTTGAATGGATCCTATGGTTATACTTTAACTGGTTTAACAAGTTGTTATGTCCTTGCATTACCTTTTTTTGGTTATACTTTAATTTCTACTTTAATGTTTTCAGTTGTTATCGAGACACTAATATATTTTTTTACGTCAAAATCTAAAATTTACTTTAATTAATATTAAACCAATCTTCTTTTTTTTCTTTTAAAAAAGCATCAGCTATTAATGCTGAAGGGTGTTTAAATCTCATAAATCTTTTTTGTATTTTTTTCTGAGGGTAATTTTTTTCTGAGCTAATATCCCACTTTAAAAAAGAAGACCAATATTTCTCCTGCTTTGTTAAAAGATCTGGAGAAGGATTGTATTTACCTTCATAAATTTCAAATGCTTGCTTTATTGCATCAAAGATTTCATCATCAGAATTTTTGATAAACTCAACATTTTTTAATTTTAATTTATCTATATAATTTTCATTTGAATGAAATTCACACATCTCTTTTAAATTTAAACTTTTTTTACTGTTTAACCACCTTGCATTAGCTGGAAGAGTAATACATTTGAAAAAACTTCTTGAATAATATAATGGCCACATACCCAGTATACACATTAAATTGTTAAAATTACCAACGATGGTATCGGGACCACTATCTGTGCCTATAGAAAATGAACAATTTTTAGGGAGCCAAACATCCAAAATATGAGGAATTGTTTCATCTAATGAAAAATCATAAAAATTTATTGTACTTGGAACATGAATATTCTTTCTAAATCTCCCCCATCTTATAATTTTAAAACCTTTATCAGACAAATATTCTAGAGGTTTTATACAATTCTCAATTCTAATTTGATTTCTGGTAATTTGAGAATTATCTGCTTTGTAATTTAAAACTTGATTATAAAAATGATTATCTCTTAGATTCAATAATATAAATTTATCATATTTTTTAATTCCTCTATTTTCTAAAAATTTTGAACAAAATAGATCTTCATTTACATCAAATTTAAATATTAAATTTGGGTTAGAAAAGACAAGTCCATCTAAATCAAAAGAACTTTCTTTTCTAAAATTTGGTATAGTTACAAATTTAGACCAAGGCATTTTTCTATTAATAAAATCTAAATATTTAAATAAAAATGATGTAATAAATTCTTTTCTAACAACTGATAAAATATATTTATTATGATAATGCTTTAACCCAACTACTGAACCTATAACTTTAAACTTATTAATTCTTGAATAAATTTTGGTTAAATTGAAATCATTAAAAAAATGTCCAAAGGTTGCAACATCAACCTCATAAGTTTTAATTTTATAAAACAAATTTATTACTAATAAAAAAAAACTTAAAAAAATACAAAAAATATAAACAGGTAATTTTAAGATTAAAATTAGAAGTCTAAAAAATTTTGACATTCTTATTTAAAAAAAATTTTGTACCTTTTTTCACTTTTAAATTTTTTATAAAATTTAAAAAAGAAAGCAAAGAATTTGTAAATTTTTATTAAAAATTTTTTCTTAGTAAGAAATAAAGTTTTATTCTTGATTTCTAATACTAATTTTCCATAACTTCCAATTCCTTCGTCCCTTAAATCTTCCATATCTAATGTCTTTCCATTATTATCTACCTCAACATTATTAACAATTTTTCTCCTATCTATTTCAAATATCACTATACCCTCATAAAACTTAACTGCATGAATATGTTTATTTAAAGAATAATCAAATTTTCCAAGAGACGAATTATTAAAATTAATATCGTCGATGATTTTTTTTGAGTAATTAATAAAAGAATATTTACTAGGATTCTCAAAACTAGAGAGATAACTACTCATGACATCCTCTACCAATAGAATGCCACCATCATTAATGTTAGGAATACATTCTAATGTCGTTATAATTTGCTGCTCATTTGTATGACCTCCATCATCAATAATTACATCAACTTTTCCTATTTTCTCAAAAAAATTTTTCCAAAATTTTGGATCAGCTTGATCGCCAATTACCACCTCAACATTATCTTTTTCAAAAATTTTACATTTATGATTAAGATCTACTCCAATAATTCTGGCATTTCTAAAAAAATTTTTCCAAATATTCAATGACCCGCCGTTAGCCACACCAATTTCAACAAATGTAATATTTTTATCAATATATTTTTTTAAATATTCATCGTAAACTTGAAAATAATTTTGATGTTTGACAGTTTTTCTTTTTTCGGTTTCAAATAAACTTATAAATTTAGACATTTATATATAGATATTATTAATTATTTATAATATTAAAATTTCAAAAGCAATTTTACAATGAATTTTAAATCAAAGATATTAATTACGGGAAATCTTGGTTACATTGGCACTGTACTTACAGATTTTCTTATAAAAAAAAATTATTTTGTAACCGGTTTAGATTCAGGGTTATTTAAAGATTGTCTTCTTTATGATGAAACTTTACCACATAATCAAATTTCAAAAGATGTAAGAGATGTAAACATTGATGACTTTAAAAATGTTGAAATAGTTATTTATTTATCTGCAATATCCAATGATCCACTTGGAGAATTTAATAAAAAAATTACGAATGATATAAATTTTATTGGAGCCGTAGAATTTGCAAAAAAAGCAAAAGTTTCTGGAGTAAAAAAATTTATATTTATTTCTTCTCAAAGCATGTATGGAATATCAAATACTGATGATGAACTAGATGAGGATAATAGTGAAAAAAATCCAATCACTGAATATGCAAAAACAAAGTGGGAGGCAGAAAAAGAAATTCTTAAACTTAATAATTTAGAGTTTACAACTGTATCTTTGAGACCCTCAACGGTATTTGGATCTAGCCCTAGATTAAGATGTGATATCGTTTTTAACAATCTACTTGCATGTGCTTTTACAACAAAAGAAATAATAATTAAAAGTGATGGATCACCATGGAGACCTGTTATTCATATAAAAGACGTATGCAACGCTATTCACGCTAGTATAATTGCTCCTGAAAATTTAGTTTCAGGAAAATCATTTAATATTGGCATTCCTGATGGAAATTTCACAGTAAAAGAAATTGCAGAAACTGTAAAAAAAATTTTACCAGAAAGTAAATTAAGATTTACAGGAGAGCATACTGATAGCAGAACCTATAAAGTTAGTTTTAAAAAAATTCTTACTGAATTAAAAGATTATTATAAGCCAGAGTTTAATCTTTTGACTGGCGGAAAAGAAATGTTAGAATTTTTTAAAAAAATAAATTTTAGTTTAGAAGATTTTCATGGTTATAAAACAAACAGAATCATTTGTCTTAAAAAAAAGTATGAAAAGAAGATTGATCATAACTTTAGAATTATCGAGTAATGAATTTTAAAAAGCTTAAAATAAAAGGTTTATATATAATTTCAAATAAAATTTTTAAAGATAAAAGAGGTTTTTTTATAAATCTTTTCTCAGATAACAAAATTAAAAAAAAAATAAAATTTTCTAGAGTTAAGAAAGGATATCTGTCTAATAACAAAAAAAAATACACTCTAAGAGGATTTCATTACCAAACGGGGAAATACTCAGAGGGTAAAATCATAACTTGCTTGAATGGTGAAATTTTTAATGTTGTTTTGGATCTTAGAAAAAGATCAAAAACTTATTTACAAAAACAACAAATAAAACTAAATAGTAATAAAATTCAATCTTTATTTATACCTAAAGGGTGTGCTAATGCTTTTCTAACGATGAAAGATAATACCATTGTGCACTATTATGTTGATCAAAACTATTACCCAAAATTTGCAAAAGGAATAAAATACGATGATCCTGTATTTAAAGTTAATTGGCCAAAAAAACCTAAAATTATATCAAAAAAAGATTTATCTTGGGAATATATAGATAAAAAATTATTTTAAATTATGTTTAAAATTATTAAACAATGTAGAGTATGTAAGTCAAAAAAACTTAAAGATATATTAAACCTTGGAAAACAGCCATTAGCAAATGATTATAGAATTAAACCGGAAAAATTAATTAAAATACCACTTAAAATTATCAGATGTGATAAATGTAAGTTAATTCAACTTTCAGCAACTGTAAATCCATCTAAAATGTTTTCAAAATATTTCTGGGTAACTGGAACCTCTGATACTGTAAAAGAATATAGAACAAAATTTATTAACCGAATTAAAAAATATCATTCGAAAAATGATAAGATATTAGAAGTAGCTAGCAATGATGGTTTTTTTTTAAGAGGATTAAAAGAACAAAAATTTAAAAATTTACTTGGGGTCGATCCGGCTAAGAATATTGCGAAAACAGCAACAAAAAATGGTATAAAAACAATACCTAGCTTTTTTAATTTAAAAACATCAAAAGTAATTAAAAAGTTATTTAAACCAAACCTAATTATTTGCAGAAATGTAATTCCACATGTTGAAAATATTAACAGCGTTATATCAGGATTATCTAACTTAATTAACTATAATGGAAACGTTTTTATTGAATTTCATTATTCAAGAAATTTAGTAGAAAAAATGCATTATGATTACATTTATCATGAGCATGTTTTTTATTACTCCATTAAATCTATAGAAAATATTCTAAATAAACATGGTTTAAAAATCTTCGATTGTTTTTCAAGCCCAATAAGTGGTGGATCCTTAGTAATAATTGCATCGAAAAAAAACAAAAGTATAACAAATTTTTTAAAAAATAAAAAATATGAAGAAAAGATAATAGGAATTAACACATTTAAATATTGGAAAAATTTTGCAACAAAATGTATTCAGCACAAAAAGAAAGTTATAAAAATTTTAAAAAATACTGAAAAAAATGAAAAAATAATGGTTGGATATGGTGCTTCAGCAAGAAGCTCTACATTTTTAAATTTTTGCAATTTGTCGAATAAAAAAATTAAGTTTATTTTTGATAAAAATAGACTTAAAGACAAACATTATACACCAGGATCTAATATTCCAATAAAATATCCAAAAAAAATATTATTTAAAAATATAGAAAATATAATAATACTTGCATGGAACTTTAGATTAGAAATTATTAAATTTTTAAAAAGTCAAAAATATAAAAAAAATATAATAACTTTTTTTCCAAAAATTACTTATAAAAAAATCTAATTTTTTAAGTACCAGGTATAATAACTTTGTAGACCTTTTTCAAAGCTTAAAAAATTATATTTAGGAAATAATCTTTTAAACTTTTTATTATCTGAAACAAAAAAATCTTTCTTTGAAATTTTTAGTCTTTTTATTTTTTTTTTTAAGATATTTAAAGCTATGTAATTATAAATTTCTGCTACTGATAATTTTTTTCCAGTTCCTACATTATAAATACCTTTATTAAATTTTTTTATCACAAAATATTCAATTATTTTAACGACATCTTTTACATTTATAAAATCTAGATTTTTTTTTGGGTTATTAATTTTGAATGGTAGATTATGAATAATTTTTTCAAATACATACGGTATAAGAGATTGAGATCTTTGATTTGGACCATATACATAAAAAAGTCTTAACCAATAAAAAACTACATTCCTTCTTTCCGATTTTTTTTTTACAAAATTATATAATTCAATTTTAGATTTAGAAAAAAAATTTTTAGTATTTAATGAGGATGTATCCTCTGAAGCCCTACCTTTTTTTTTTAAATACTCATTGCATGAGCCTGTAATAATTATCTTTTTGACACTTTTTATTTTAAAAACTTCATTTAAAAATGATTTTGATTTGATTAAATTTATTTTAGAAATTTTAGAACTAAAATTAGGTATATCTTGCCAACCTAGATGAATTACTACTTTTGGTTCAAATTTTCTTATTTCAATAAGTGTTTTTTTACTTAAGTTACCGAAATCATTTTTTAACCATGTTGAATTAGGTTTATTTTTTTTTTTATATCTTGAAATTGATAAAATTTTATATTTCTTTTTTTTTTTGATCAAATCTATAAAATTTTTTCCAATAAATCCTGATGCACCAGTGATTAAAATATTCAAACTCATAAATTTTTAAAATTGTTTTTTTTAATTTGATTGAATAAATTATTTTGTAAATTAACTATTTCATTATCTTGTAATTTTTTTAAATTTTTAAATTTTTTGATCATATCCTCTAAATTATGAAAACAAATTTTCTCAAAATGATTTTGAAAAATCCTTGATGAAAATGAAGTCATCGATTGAAATAAACAACTAGAGTTATAAATTATTTCGTAAGGCCTTAAGTAAATTGGATATTCACCACTTGTTGATCCACAATCTAAAGAAAATAGAGATCTAGCATATATATCTCTGTTGCCTTGATAGTCATAATTATTTCTAAATGTTTCGAAACCTAATTTTTCCCAACTTTTACCTATAAGGCACAAATCATCTTTGTGGGACTTTATTAATCTTTTTACACATAAATATCTTAGTTTATTTTTTAAAAGTCTATAAATTTCATTACTTAAATTTATTTTTTCATCATTAGAATAATTATTTGACAAATTTGATATATAATTAAATGAAAAGTCAAACTCTGAAATAATATCGAAATTATATTCTTTTAAAGCAAACCAGGTAAAATCATCGATTTTTTCTTTAATAACTTTTTTATGAGAGTTAATTAATTCATAAGAATTATCATTAATATCTATCATTACTTCAGATATAAAAGATAATCGAATATTTTTTTTACTTTTTAATGATCTAATAAATTTTGGAAAAGGGATAATAGATTTAACCTTTTTATTTAAAAATTTTCTTTGCTCTGGAAAAAAATTATAATTGTTATAATCAATAAAATTACTATTATTGATTTCATTCAAAGAGTTAAACCATAATATAGACTTTTTAATATTTTTAAAAAAATATTTTAATATTTTAAAGTTTAGTGTGTCTACATTTCCATCACAAAAGATAATTTCTATATTTTTGGTTTTATTAAATAAAGAAAAAAATATACATTTTAGCAGAGAAAAAAAATAATCATCAAATATATATAAATTATTATTAATTTCTAAAAAAGGTGAAAGAGTAATTTTTCTATATTTTGCTTTTTTCAAAGATATTACTTTTAAATACATACGTGGTGAACTATACATTAATGATTTTAAAATATTAATTATAAATTATTAAAAGATGTTTAATTTTTCAAAAGATAAAATAATAACCACCGCCACTCCTTTAAGGATTAGTATTTTTGGGGGTGGAACTGATTTACCGTATTTTGTAAACAAAAATGGTTATGGGAAAGTCTTAAATTTTAGTATTGATAAATACATTTACACATTTGCGAAAATTCAATCAAAAATTTTTAATAAAAAATACAGATTCAATTATCATCAAACAGAAAATGTGAATAAAATTGATAAAATTAAAAATAATATTATTCGTAATTCTATAAAATACTATAAGTATAAAGAACCTTTATATATAGCAACTATATCTGATATTCCAGCTGGAACTGGAATGGGATCTTCGGGGGCATTTCAGGTGAGTATATGTAAAATTTTAAATATTTTAATGCAAAATAAAAAAAAAAATAATCTTCAGTTAGCACAAGAAGCTTCAAAAATTGAAATGAATTTGACAAAATCAGAAGCGGGATATCAAGATCAGTTTTCTGCAGCTTATGGAGGCTTTAATGAATATACCTTCTATAATAATTCCAAAATATCTGTTAAAAAATTAAACCAAAAGTTTCACTTAAAATTTTTAAACAATCTATCAAACAATTCGCTTCTTATTTATACAAATAAAAATCGAAAAGCTGAAAATATTTTAAAAGAACAAAAAAATAACTATAAAAAAAAAAAATATATTTAACTATACAAGAAGAATTTTGCAATTAGAGGAGGATTTTTATAAAAAATTAAAAAGTAAATCTAATGACATTTATGATTATTATAATAATTTAATGAATGAAAGTTGGAACCTTA
>MDTD01165706.1_pt1 | contig 14967 bp, 10 predicted proteins | sample 811221 | NCBI WGS metagenome assembly MDTD01 (sample SAMN05326646, study PRJNA326480) | marine metagenome | isolation source: seawater | place: Pacific Ocean: South West | collected 2011
AGACAGTCTTTTTATTATTTATACAGTAATCATTAACCATAAACAAATTACATAAATTCCAACTTTACTTTAAATGAAGTTGCCGTCGCATGGATTGCTTCATTTCAATAAGGACAAATTTTTAAGAAATACTGCCTGTCCAGATCGAATATTGGAAGTGGTTAATGTTGGCAAATAAAAAAGCCCCTCCGCAATTGAAAGGGCTTTTTCATTAAGAAGCTTAAACCGGGCAATCAGCCAAGTTCGATAGCATTCAGAGTATCAGCGCTGTTGACGTTGAAGAACGGAAGGCCCTTCTCGGTGCGGCGCAGCAGGCCGGTCAGAACGTTGCCCGGACCGAATTCGATCATGGTGTCGCCGCCAGCGGCGATCATGGCACGGACGCAGCCTTCCCAACGGACACTGCCGGCAACCTGGGCTTCCAGATTGTCGATGATCTCAGCAACTTCAGCGGCGGTTTCGCCGGTAAAGTTCTGGTAGACCGGAGTGGTCGGGGCATTCATCGGGGTGGCTTCCAGTACCGGACGCAGCTGCTTTCCAGCTTCCGCCATCAGACGGGAGTGGAACGCTCCGGCGACCTTCAACGGAATTACTTTACGCAGACCACGCTCTTTCAGTCCGGCAACCGCGGCGGAAACTTTATCTTTATCACCACTGATAACGATCTGTCCGGGACAGTTGTAGTTGGCTACGTCGATATCATTTTCGGCACATACTTCAGCGATAACGGCTTCGTCGCCACCGAGAACGCTGGCCATACCGCCGTTAGTGGAGCGACAGGCGCCATCCATCAATTCGGCACGCTGGGCGACCAGTTTCAGGCCGTCTTCGAAAGAGAAAACTCCAGCTGCATACATCGCGGCATATTCGCCGAGGCTCAAACCGCCGTTACCGATGGCTTTGACTTCGGGATATTTTTCGCGGAAGGCTTCGAGCGCGGCACAGCTCATAGTGTAGATGGCCGGCTGGCAATAGCGGCTTTCGGTCAACTTTTCAGCAGGACCGTTGAAACATACATCGGTTACGCTCCAGTCAAGAGCGGCGTCCGCCTGGTCGAAGATCGCCTTGGCGGCGGCGCTTGATTCATAAAGATCTTTACCCATGCCTACGGCCTGGGCACCCTGTCCGGAGAAAACGAAAAATGCGTTCATCCCTGATTCCTTATTTATTTTACATGTTAAAGTTACGTGTGATTTAAGCCGGGTAATATACACCCGTGAGGCGGTTTTGTCCAATAGTTTAAAAGCTTTAATAACCGGTCAAAGAAAAAGATCAAAAAAACTGGTATTTCCAGATTGAAAAAGAGTGTTATCACAACAATATTCAATAGTCTGAAATATAGTTTTTTTAATTGCTTTGCTGGAGATTTTATATGCCTTCGGATTTTGTTCATTTACATGTACATACTGACTACAGCCTGCTTGACGGGGCGTGTTCGACTTCGGGACTGGCCGAGATGGCCAAGGAATACGATATGCCCGCGGTGGCGATGACCGACCACGGCTTTATGGGCGGTACGATCGACATGTACCAGACTTTCGAAAAGAACGGCCTGAAACCGATCATCGGGATCGAGGCCTATGTCGCCCCGACCAACCGTTTTGATAAAGACAGCATGAATCCCGACATCAGGGGTTACCACCTGTGCCTGCTGGCCGAAAATTATGACGGCTACGTCAGTTTATGCAAGCTGATCAGTGAAGCCTGGATTAGCGGTTACTACTACAAACCCCGTATCGATAAAGAAATTCTTGCAAAATACAGCAAAGGACTGATCGGTATGAGCGCCTGTATCGGCGGTGAGATTCCCAAACATATCCTGGCCGGCAACATGGATAAAGCTAAAGCGTCACTGGATCAGTATCTGAACATTCTCGGTAAAGAAAATTTCTATCTTGAAGTGATGGATCACGGACTGGAAGAGGAACGCCGGGTCAATACCGAACTGATAAAGCTCGGAAAAGAGTTTAATGTGCCGCTGGTGGCGACCAATGACGTGCATTATCTGCGCCGCGAGCACTCCGAAGCGCATGACGCGATGCTCTGCATTCAGACCCAGTCGCTGATCTCCGAAGCCAACCGTTTCTCTTTCTCCAAGCCCGAGTTCTACTTCAAGAGTCCGGACGAGATGAAGGAGCTTTTCAAAGAAATCCCCGAAGCGGTGACCAACACCGTCGGAGTGGCCGAACGCTGTAATCTAAAACTTGATCTCGGGGCCAACCACTATCCGGTTTACCAGGTGCCGCCGGAAGAGGGCGACGAGAAGCAATATCTGCGTAAAATTTGTATCGACGGCATCAAGGACCGCTATGATTTCGACGCGACCAAGCCTGAGCTGAACGAATTTGAACAGACCGTCGTCGACCGTATGAATTTTGAACTCGACGTTATTGAACGCACCAAGTACTGCCACTATTTCCTGGTGGTTTGGGACTTTATCAACTACGCCAGAAAGCAGAATATTCCGGTCGGGCCGGGACGTGGCTCCGGTGCGGGAAGTATTGTCGCCTACCTGACGACGATCACCGATATCGAACCGCTGCGTTACAACCTGCTGTTTGAGCGTTTCCTTAATCCGGAACGCGTAAGCCCCCCTGACTTTGATATCGACTTTTGTGAAGAAAGGCGCTGCGAGGTAATCGAGTATGTCCGTAACAAGTACGGTCACGACAGTGTGGCCCAGATCGGGACCTACGGAACCTTGAAAGCCAAGGCGGTACTGAAAGACGTGGCGCGCGTACTTGGCCATACATTCGCGGAGGGCGATTCCATTACCAAACAGATTCCCAACGACCCGAAAATGAACCTTGAAAAAGCGTTGAAAGGTTCTCCGGAACTTCAGGAAATGCTCAATAACGAGGGTTGGGTCCAGCGAATTTTTGAACTGGCCCGTCCGCTTGAAGGTTTGAATCGCAATATGAGTATCCATGCCGCCGGGGTTATCATCGGCGACCAGCCGCTGGATAATGTTGTGCCGCTGGCCAAAGGGGCCGGAAATGAAATCATTACCGAGTTTCCCGCAGTACCGTGTGAAGAGCTTGGCCTGCTGAAAATGGACTTCCTCGGACTGAAGACTCTGACCGTTATCGACAAGGCGGTTAAGAATGTCAGGAAGCACCGGGGCATCGATATCGATATTTCCGATATTCCGCTGGACGACCAGAGTACATTTGATTTGCTGAACCGGGGAGATACGGTCGCGGTGTTCCAGCTTGAATCTTCCGGCATGCAGAACCTGTGTCGTCAGTTCGGGGTGGAGACGATTGAACACATCATCGCGCTGATCGCGCTGTACCGTCCGGGCCCGATGGAATTTATCCCGACATTCGTGGCGCGTAAAAAAGGCACCGAAAAGCTCGATTACGACCATCCGAAGATGGAGCAGTATCTGGCTGAAACTTACGGCATCATGCTCTATCAGGAGCAGATCATGCAGGTGGTACAGGCGCTGGCCGGGTTCTCGCTCGGCGGGGCGGACATTCTGCGTCGTGCCATTGGTAAAAAGAAGGTCAAGCTGCTCGAAGAGCAGAAAATCAAATTTGTCGAGGGCTGTGCCAAGCATAACAATATCAGCGAAAAAATTGCGCTGGACATCTGGGAAAAGATCGGCAAGTTCGCCGGTTACGGCTTCAACAAATCACATAGTGCCGCTTATGCGTTTATCGCGTACCGGACCGCTTATCTCAAAGCCAATTACCCGGTGGAATTCATGTGCGGGGTGCTCTCATGCGAAATTGACAACGCCGAGAAGATTTCCTTCCTGATCGGTGAGTGTCGAGAGATGGGTATAAGTATTCTGCCGCCGGACGTAAATGTCAGCGAACGCGACTTCACGGTGGACGGCGACTCAATCCGTTTTGGTCTTGCCGCCATCAAGGGAGTAGGCGAAAAAGCTGCGGATGAAATTATTCTGGCCCGTGAAAAAGACGGTAAATTCGGTGATTTCCTCGATTTCTGCGAACGGGCCGGATTCGCGGTCAACTCCAGAATGGTCGATCACCTGATCAAGGCCGGTGCATTCGACTCAATCGACTTGAAACGCTCACAGCTCATCCAGATCATCGAGCCTACCATGCGCTACGCCCAGGAAAGAGTGCGCGACCGGGAGTCCGGTCAGGGTTCCCTGTTCGACCTCCTCGACGAAGAGGACCAGCAGGAAGTTTTCAATGTGACGATTCCGGATATTCCGGAGTTCGAGGAAAACGAAATGCTGCAAATGGAAAAAGAGCTGCTCGGATTCTATATCACCGGGCATCCTCTGGCCTGTTATTCAGATCTGATCAAGACATATTCATCGGCGAACTTGCGACAAGTAGCGTCAATGGAGAATGATACCGGCGTCAAAGTCGGAGGAATTATCAAAACCGTCCAGCGCCGCAACAGCAAGACCAGCGGCAAACCTTATTACCTGATCACACTCGAGGATCTGGAAAGTACGACTGAAGTCTGGTGCTTTGAAAAGTGCCTTAACGAGATCGAGGGTGCCGGGATTGAACTGGTTGCGGATATGCCGATTTTCGTCGAAGCTCTGGTCAGTAAGCGTGATGAAGCAGAGAAACCGAATCTTCGGGCTGAAAAAGTAATTCCGCTGGAACAGGCTCCGGAAGAGTATACCGAAGAAATCCATCTACACTTCTTTGAAGGCGGCAATACCTATGAAGACTTCCTCAAAGTCCGGGAACTGTGTATGAACAATCCTGGGCCAAGCAAGGTTATCGTCTGCATCCGGTGTGCTTCCGGCGAGATTGTTTTTATTGAAGCTGAACACGGACTTCAGGTAAAAGTTACAACAGAGTTTTTCGACAAAGTCAGGGAAATACTCGGCGAACGCCGCTGGCGGGTGAAGGCCAATAAAGACGTACCCCAACCCCGGAAACGCTTCAGTAAAAGTAACGGTAATGGTGGCTAATAATCCTGTTTGCCACCTGTTATCCTCAAAAATCCTTTTTTTTCGCAAAAAGAAGGTTGACCGGATATATTTTTTGTACTATACTAATCCCAAACAACTTATAAATACGGGTGTATAATGGCATATTCTTTTCAATCATATTTTCTTGATGAACCGATCATGACAGAACGCGTGATCGATATTTTTGAACCGGTAGGCAACGAGGAAAAAACCGCGATTTTTTTCATTCACGGCGGCGGCTGGCAGGCTGGGAGCCGCACTGCATATCATAAAATAATGAAACATTACGCCGACCGCGGCTTCCGTTCAGCTTCAGCGGATTACCGTCTGGGCGGAGTTAATATTTTTGATCAGATTGCCGATGTCAGACATGCCTACGACAGCTTTGTATCTTACCTCAAGGCTAAAGGCAAACCAGTGGACATCCTGGTCTTCGGAGCTTCCGCCGGGGCTCATTTGGCGGCATTGCTTGCACTGGCCGATCCGGGGGAATGCGGCGAACCGCTTACGGTTGGAAATCGCGAATATGAGAACGAATGGGTAAAGCCGCTGGGAGTTGCATTGCAGTCAACTCCGGTTACATTTGTGCCCTGGGATGAAATGTTTCCGGCGATCTGGAGTGCTATGCAGCGCATTGTCGGCGTTCCCTATGCCGCCGATCCCGAACCCTACAAAAAAGTATCTCCGGCAAATTATGCCGATAAAGACAATCCCCCGGTTTTCTTCATGGAGGCGGAAAACGAACACATGTTCCCGCGCCGTTTGACCCTGAACATGGTGGACCTGCTGATCAGCAAAGGCGTAAAGAGCCGCTGCAAAGTCTACCGAAACGTAGAACACGGCTTCTTTTTCGACCTGAACCGCAAGCGTCAGGAAGAGGCATTCATCGACATCATCGACTTCATCAAAATGATCCAAAAATAAACTTACTCTTTTTACTATTATGAAAAAAAATTTACTGTTACTCTTTGCCGCCGTAGGAATCAGCTATTCTTCTCTTGCTGCAACTTCCCCGAAAGTAAGCATCTGCAAATTCAAAGATAATAAAAAGGCCGCGGTCTGCCTGACCTTTGACGATGGGGCCAAGGACCATTTGACCGTTGCGGCACCATTACTTAAAAAATATGGATATAAAGGAACATTCTATATTATCGTGAAACGAGTTCCGACGAAAGTAGGAAAGAATAAACTAACCTGGGGCGAGATCAAGCAGTTGGCCGATGCCGGACATGAGATCGGCAATCATTCAATGAAACATTATCAGTTGAAAAAAGCAAAATCCCGCAAGGAGCTGGAATACGAGATTGTCACGCCGCTGGCTATTTTCAAGGAAAAAATCGGCGTAACGCCTGAAACATTCTGCTATCCCGGTAATTCCAGGACTCCTGAGGCGGAAGAAGTGGCCGAATCGGTGCATGTCGGCTCTACCAGGTGGGGGCGTTATTTTTACGGGAGGGAAACATTTTCTCTGAAGGCTCAGGAAGAATGGCTGGAGAACTCCATTAAAAACGGCAAAGAGCATCTGGCGATGATTCACGGCATTGTCCCTGGCGGCGGCGGCTGGAAGCCATTCAAGAACGCGGATGTATTCGAGGGGGTTTTGCAGAATATCAAAAAACGTGACAAAGATTTGTGGGTCTGCACTTTCGCCGACCTCTGCAAATATAAGAAAGTGCGTGATTCAGCCAAGATATCCGTATCTCAGGATAACGGCAAAACATCTTTTGATATTGCCGCCACAGAAAAATTCAATATCCCGGTAACCGTAAAAGTCTCCCCGTGTCCGGCAGGAATTACAGCGGAACAAAACGGCAAAAAACTCAAACTTGCATATCGGGGCAAAGACGCCTACATCAATGTCATCCCGGAAGACGGACGCGTCATCTTGAAGTAAAAATGCTGAATGACGGATAACTGACGGATATTTGACGGGGGATTAAATATCTTTTTCATATTGGGGAATTATCTAAAAGGAGGGCGGATGATATGAAAAGATTTTCCGGTGTAATTTTATTGATGCTAATGTTGGCGGTTCAAGTAGTCGCCGACGGGAAAATGTACTGGCGAGAAAAAATACCTCCGTCAATTCCCTATCAGCGCGCATTGATACTCTTCAAAGACGGTACGGAAACTCTTATACTACAGAGTAAATACGAAGTCCCTAAAGCCGATAGTAAAACCTCGTTGGGATGGGTCGTGCCAGTACCGTCTGAGCCCGATGTCGCCACTATGCCAGCAGATTCAGCCTCTTTTTTGTTCGCACAAGCAAGTGCCTTTTCGCGCCCTGATGTGACAATGCTCAAGCCTATTGCTTCGATATTAATACTTACCGGCTTGATAGCTACAACTCTAATTCTTTTTGGCTACGTATTGTCTTTTCCGTTTCCCGTTCCAGATTTTTTATTAAGAATAAGGCATAAATTGGCAAGGGCCTCATTGTATTGCCTGGCTATATGTTTTGTTATATATTTTTGCTATTTTTATTCTTCGGGTGTTTCCTCCGGGATAAGAATGATTAATGAACATAAGGTGGGAATTTTCGATGTAAAAGTAGTAAAGTCAGATAGCTCAAAAGGCCTGATAGCATGGCTAAATGAGAATAAGTTCAATTTTAACGCTAGCGATAAGAAAGTCTTCGATTCATATATCAAACAGGGCTGGCATTTTGTTGTAGCAAACATTAATCCCGGAAAAGATCAGAAAGAAGACGAGATCGTTTCGGAGGGACTGGCGGCGCCGTTAATTCTTCGCTTTGCAACCAAACAACCGATATATCCGCTTGCTTTAACCGGAACAGGGGGATTTAAAACTAAAATTCTGATCTATTTTCTCTCTGACAAAAAAATGACTTGCGGCAATCGTCTGAAACTCCGGTATGCAAATGAACGAAAAAACAACGGGAGTATATTGAAACAAATCGTCCTCGGAACTGAGCCAATCGGATTTTTCGATGAGAAAGAATTTAGTGAAAAAAGCGGATTATATCGTTATCTCAGCAAATTCCGTGATACTTTGGCTCCAGCGGAAATGTCACAGGATATCGTTTTTAAACCGGCAAAAGATAATACGCCCTACCGGGAGCATATAGTAAAGTGGTAATATGAGACGATTAAGACACTTGAGCCCATTGAGCGTTTGTGGCTGATCCAGAAGTCCGAAAAGTTTCAATAGTCCCATCCAATCAGTCGCCAATGATGGTCCTGTCTTGATTTTTTTACCTGTAAGATGCTTTTCACGCTGATTGAAAAAACTCGTTTTTGTGGTATATTTCCTACTTGCAAATGTTATAAACTGAAAATTAAATATCAGGGCCTAAAATGGCATTAATACTTGGAATAGAAAGCAGTTGTGATGAGACCGCCGCCGCGATTGTACGTGACGGAGATGTCGTTGTGTCTAACGTCGTGGCTTCCCAGATCAAGAAGCACGCGCCGTATGGCGGAGTAGTGCCTGAACTGGCCGCCCGTGAACATTTGAAAGCATTGCAACCGGTGCTTGAACAGACTATGACTCAGGCGGAAATGAGTTTCAATGACCTTGACGCGGTAGCTGTGACCTCCGGTCCCGGACTAATGCCGGCATTACTGGTTGGCTTGAACTTCGCCAAAGGCATCGCTCTCAACGCCGGACTGCCGTTGATCGGAGTCAACCATTTCCTGGCCCATATCTGCGGCGCGTTTCTCGACGGCGGCAGCAAAGAATTGATGGATCCGGCTAATTACCCCATTCTTGCACTAGTGGTTTCCGGCGGACACTCCTCGTTACTGCTGATCGAGGCGGACGGCTCAGCCCGTCAGGTCGGTTTTACTATTGACGACGCGGCCGGTGAAGCATTGGACAAAGCGGCAAAGCTGCTGCATCTGGGTTATCCCGGCGGCCCGGTCATCCAGAAGACCGCCGAAGCCGGTGATCCGCATAAATACAGTTTCCCCCGTCCCCTGACCGGAGCCGCGGGAAAGCCGGTTGCCCCTGAACACCGTTTTAATTTCAGCTTCAGCGGCATCAAAACCGCACTGCTGTATCATTCACGCCGCGAAGGAGACGAAAATGGCTTGTTAAGCGGACAATTACTGCATGATTCAGTTGCTTCATATCAGGAGGCGATCATTGACGTGCTGTGCCGTAAAACAATTGACGCGGCCAAGCATTACAAAGCGTCATCCCTGGTACTTTGCGGCGGGGTTGCCTGTAACTCGGTACTGCGTGAACGTCTGGCGGAAAAATCTCCGAAACACCTGAAACTGTTTATTGCTGAACGCAAATACTGTACTGATAACGCGGCCATGGTCGCCGGTCTGGGCTACTATATGTACCGCCGCGGCGAATTTGCCGCGACCGATATTGACGCATTCGCGAGATTGCCGCTTATCTCACACGCTCCGTTCGTCCCGGAGGAGGTCAAGTCTGTTTAATGTCTGACTGTTGTGTAATATTTGACCTTGACGGAACGTTGGTGGACTCCCGGTTCGATTTGGCCAACGCGGTAAATTTAATGCGCCATGATTATGGACTCGAAGCACTTACACTTGAAAAGATAACCTCTTATATCGGCAACGGGGCAAGCAAACTTTGTGAACGAGCTCTAGCCGGAACAGAGCATAATGTTGATGAAGCAGTGGAGAAATTCAAGGCTCATTACCGTGAACATTTGACCGATCATACAAAATCTTATCCCGGAGTTGAACCGGGACTGGAAGTACTGCATGCGGCCGATATACCTTGTGCGGTCGTGACCAATAAACCGCAGTCTGAAGCGGAAACAATTCTTAAAGAATTGGATATCGCAAAATATTTCTCTTTGATTGTCGGCGGCGGCGGTAAATTCCCTTTGAAGCCGGATCCGACAGCACTGTTATATTTCGCCAAAGAGAACGGTTATGATCCGGCCGAATGCTTTATGGTCGGGGATCACTACACTGATCTTGCGGCCGGTTCCAATGCGGGAATGAAGACACTGTTCGTCAAGTGGGGATTTGGCGAACCGCGTGATCAGAAATACGATTATATCGCTGATTCATTCGCAGCCGGAGTAAAGATCATTTTAGAGTCTTGACGGTTTCCCCTGGAACCAGCGAAACCGGAACCGCCGCGTTATATGGCGGGATATCGTTCAAAACATCATTAATTGCGTTAAACACCTTCTTAGCGAACACCTTTTCCTGCAAGTCAATGGTCGAGAATGCAGGAGTGGCGATCTGCCCCCAGTAAAGCAGATCGGTACCCATCAGACTTACATCATCGGGAACCTTCAGTTTGATATTTGATAATGCCCTGATGACCGGGTACATGTAATGATCCGCAAAACAATAGATCGCGGTCGGCATGGTCCCGCAACGTTTGAATTCCGAGGTCAAGTAGGCCGCATGGACTGAATGGCTGCCCGAGATCTTCCAATCGTATTCATCGGGACATTCTCCACCAAGATTAAGAAATTCCTCGATAAAACCGGCATACCTGGGTGACTTGTATTTATCCGGAAAGACTGTTCCGGCGATTCGGTGCCCATTCTCAAACAGGTAACCGGCGGCCAGTTTTCCGGCCTCATAATCATCACAGTAAATACAGGTACAGTTTTCAAGAATACCGCACTGCAGCAGAATCACTTTTCTATTGTCCTGAGACAGGAATCTGGCGACATCCCGGGAATTAGTCAGAAAAACCCGGATATCAAGATTTTTGAACATCTCCAGACGTTGATGTGCCTCGACCGGATCTTCGTTGGGGTTGAATTCATACATCAACGCTTCGATACGATGCTCAAACGCCAGTTCGCGCATATTCTCATAGACATGGCTGAAAAATGTCGTGGCCCGGCTCAGCGCGGCTGGATTCTCAATCAGATACGCGGCCCGGGTCCAGCCTGAAAGAACCGCGCGGGATACCCGGCTGTAATTCAGTTCGTGAGCCTTCTGCAAGACCCGTTCGCGAGTATCAGCACTAATCCCCATTTCCCTGCCGTTGAGAACGAAAGAGACAGTTGTCGGGGAAAGATCAAGCGCCTTTGCTATATCTGAAATTGTTACTCTTGCCACATTCTTTCCTTATTCGAATATTAGGTCTGCTTAGAAGATATTCAGTATTCCCCGAGTTTCAAACCTTCATCGACAAAAAAGCGATATGTTTCATAGTTACAGGTATCCGGAATAGAGTGGTCGGAGTGGAGAATGTAGCCCCTGCCCTGCTTGACGACCGGAATCTTCTCGTTAAGTTCGGCCCTGATGGCATCAATATCATTGGCAACAAGGTTTCTGGCGTCCATGCCGCCGCAGAAACATATTTTGTCCCCGAAATTCTCATGGACCCGAAGCAGATCCATACCGGCTTTGATTTCTATGACTTGCAAGCAGTCAATACCGGCTTTGACCATCCCCGGCAGCAGCGGCTCAATAAAACCGCATGAATGCATGATCACCGGCAGGTTGCGGGAATGACAAAAATCAATTGTTTTGACATGCCCGGGCATGATGATGTCCTCGTACATTTCCGGCGACATAAAGGGACGCAGTTTGAAGCCCATATCTTCATAGAACCAAATGCCGTCAGGTTCGCCTTCCTCTTCAAATAATATTGTCAGCAGGTCAATAGTCATATTTGAATATACTTTTACCATATCTTTCACCCAGTCCACATCCAGACACATGCCCAACAGCATATGTTCGTGCCCGCAGATCGGATGCATCAGTTCAAATACATTAACCCCGGACATACAGAAGAAGCGTCCTTTTTCAGCCGCTTCCTGCTTTTTCTGACGATATGCTTCAAACGGAATACGGTCACGGGTCGCTTTCAGGAACGGTTTTGCTTTTTTCTCCCAGTCCTCACGGTTCGTAATATCGAAACCGACATGTTCCGGAGTTGATGAATGCTGTTTATGTGTGCGCAGCAAGGCTCCATTGCCATCCCGCTGCAGGATAGTTTCTTCATCCTCTTCAATGACCACCGGTTTAAATCCGACCTTGATCTTCATATCAAGCCACGGGGAGCCCTGAATATCAAAGCCGAAATGGTCCTCCAGGCTTTCCCCTTCCTTGATATGTCCCTCTGCCGTCCAGCGTTGTAATGTATCTCCCCAGAAGTGTTCAAAAAGACCAATCCGGTCTACCGGCTCTCCTGCAAGAATCCGTGAAATCCTCTCTTTTCCCGTCATTTCTTTCATCTTAACTATCCTTTTTACTAAAGTGTTTACTAAAAGTTTTAGTATTATACATGTAAATCACGAAAAAAGCAACGCTTAAAAAAGAAAAATCAGGATTTTCAGGAATGTGCTTTATCACCTGGACGGTACATATACAGCTTTGGAATCAAATACTTAAGCACCGCGGCAGTCGGGATAGCGAAGATCATTCCGGCTATTCCGGCAAAATAACCTCCGAGCAAAACCACTATAATGGTTTCAAGCCTGGTCAGGCCCAGAGCTCCCCCGACAATACTCGGGTACAAGATCAGCTGTTCAATCACGCCGTACATAATGGCATAGGCGATAAGGACCAGAACTATTTGCGTCATGCTGCAGCCTGCAGCCAGACATACCAGCAGGGTCAGGCCGACACTGCAAATCGGGCCAATGAATGGCAACAGCAAGGTCGCGCCAGCAATCGCGCCAAGCGGAAGGCCATAAGGAATTTTCAAAATAATGAAAACTGCAATAAAGTATACCTCTTCAATCGCAATGATCGAGAGATATCCACGCAGCCAGACTTTCAGTTTCCGGATGATCTCTCCGAGAATCAGGGACGCTTCTTCAATCGCGCTTTCACTTGTTTTAGGCAGCCACGGGCTTTTCAAAATAGCGCCGACCACAAAACTGGTCGCCTGTTCGCCACTGTCGCGTTCACCGGTAAATTTGGCCATATGACTAAGAATCAGAGAAAAGAAGAATATTGTCATCAGGAGATTAAACAGAAACGAGACGACTATGCCGAAAAAACCGGCGGTAAAAGAAAATACCCCGCCGCTGCGCTTCAGCAGGAACTCCCCTACTGCTTTTTGTGATTCCGGGTCCTTGAGTACCTGTGCGGTCTTATCAACCGCCATCTTTACATAGCTGTTTTTAAGGATACCGGGACGCCATTCATCTATTTTTTTCTGGATCCAGGTGAGAAATTCATCGACTTTCCTGGATTGTTTTGATATATCGGACTCTTCCTCCCCTTTATTTTCGGCCTCTTTCCCAGCAGTGGTATTTGCGGCCACATCCTCAGCGGTTGATTCAGTTGTCTTAATTGCATTTTGAGCCATCTTTTTTGATTCCGCCGCGTCTTCCGGAGGCACAGTTGAAACCACTTTTAATGAAGTGACCTTGCCTTCCTTAACATCCCCTTTGAGTTTTGCTGAACCCTTGTTTTCATCCGTGCCACTATCCTCTTCAGATGTCTCAATATTCTCCTGTTTCCGGGTATCCAGCCCCCGCATCATCGAGCTGCCGACACTATAGGCATATTTTGCCGAGATATTTGACAAGAGCATAACGACAGAGAAAATGATGATCACGACAGTGGTGATTGTAGCGGTAACAGCTCTAGCCCGGTTGGACGCGGCCAGTATTTCAGCTTTTTCCTCCGGGGTGGATGCTTCCAGATGTTTGTAGCGAACAAGTGAGCGGCCAAAACTGATTATTGCTTCAAAGCCGGCAAAAATTTTGCGGCAGAATACATTTTTCTGGAACAGTCTTTCATAAAATTTTTCCAGCGGCAGACAGATATACGCCAGGATCAAGCCAAAAAAAACCGATACGACAACCGTCGCGGTCAGGACAAAGACGGCTAGAACGGCAATAGCGGCTAAAATACCGGCTCCGGACCTCAACAACGAGTTCCGTTTAAGCTGCGCCGCCTCCGCGTCTTCTATCTCTTTGAGCAATTGTTCACAAGTTACTCCGAGACCTGCGGCGGAAGCCGACAATAGAGAGCGCTCTTCATCGGTAATAACTCCATCACGACAGGCCAGTTCAACCAGGACCTGGAGGAGCTGTTTTTTACGCTCTTCCGGAGCATCCGATAGAACATTCAGGGCATCGTCTATCTTGATTTCCTGCTTCTCTTTTAACCGGTTAAGACAAAACTTCACCTGCTTTGGAGTACAGCAATCACTCAGGATTCTACGGATGTCCTCTTCTTCCACTGGTTCATCCTGCGGACTGCCGGCACGAATAACCGCACATATCAATGTCAACGCAGCATCGCCGTTGCTTTCGTCATTAAACAACGACATGATCTGGCGTAACGGCTCTTCAACCACATCTCCGAATTTTTTTAAGATATCACTGTTCTCTGCCACAGCTTTAAATCCTCCGATAACTGTTTGTCAGGGCAAATATAACTTGTGCCGGTATAAAATACAAATTATAAATAAAATGCTTGAAGGCCAACTTTCTTTTGACTTCCTTAGTAAAGAGGTATATATTTACCGAACAGTTGAATCTTACAGAAACTGAATTCGGGAATAAGGATGATGAGGTTTATCGCGACTTTATTTGTACTTTTAAATGCTATAATGCTATGCGGCGGCGAGTTAACCAAGGTAACTTTTTGCCCGCAATGGTACCCACAAGCTCAGTTCGCCGGTTATTATGTCGCTAAAAAAAGCGGCCTGTATGCAAAGTATGGATTGGAAGTCGATATAAAATTCACCCCTCCGCAGAAAAGCGTAGTTGAGTCATTGCCCGAGGGTAAAGCCGATTTTGCCAGTGATTTTCTGGCAACCGGCCTGACTTTAAGGGCCAAAGGCTTGAAGATCGTCAATATATGCCAGTTATCCCAGGAATCCGCTTTGGCAATCGCGGTCGAACAGGATAAGAGCGGAATAAGTAAATTATCCGATCTGGCCGGCCGTAGAATCGCAATATTCCCTTCATATTTTAAAATGGAACCTGTTTCATTTCTAAAACTGAAAGGAATCAAGGCTGATCTCATCCCGGTTTCTTCCGGAATTGAACTGTACATCTGGAACGGAGTTGACGCTTTAACAGTAATGTACTACAATGAATACAATATGATGGTCGAATCCGGCATCAACCAGAAAGACATTAAACTTTTTTATCTGAAAGACCATGGCTACAA
>MDTD01142861.1_pt1 | contig 14966 bp, 18 predicted proteins | sample 811221 | NCBI WGS metagenome assembly MDTD01 (sample SAMN05326646, study PRJNA326480) | marine metagenome | isolation source: seawater | place: Pacific Ocean: South West | collected 2011
AAACATTCTTACTATTTCCCAATAAGCAGCAGAAGTTGGACGACCTTCTTCATAGTCGAAATCAACAAAGAAAAAGTTCGAACCATAATCATCCGTATTGAACATTTCTATTGTTGAGGTGTAGTGTCCTCGTTCTGTGTCATAATGAAGTTGCACATGAGTCTGTGCAGATAATAACCCAAATAGCAGAGCTATTCCTATTGTTGTTTTTTTAAGTGGTGTCATCACTGTTCTCCTGTTTGTTAGGATTGTCTCAATAAGTATGTATCTTTGATACTTTTTGGTTCAAAATAACTTTTGACGAACCCAATCACTTTTTGAATATCATATTCCTTACAGCTAAATACATCAAGATAGAAGTCTCCATTCTTATCTACAAAATGACCTGTTATGGAGCTAGTTTCTATAAGTTGAACAAGACTGAATCCAGCCTTATCACTATCGTGGGTGGCAAAATGTTCGATGATAGGTTCACCATAACTAACCATATCAATTTCATCCACCAACTTAGTCACAAATAATCCTATATCGTCCTTATCTTTTATCTTTCTACCACCTTTACAATCAAGTATTAAATGGTATCCCCAATACTCCGACATTCTATTATCCTTTGTTTACATAGTTTACATTTATTACATGGTTTATCATCAACTGGCCACCAACAAGTCCATGTGTAGTATAGTAGGTCATCAAACCCAAGTTTTTTTGCTTCCTCCCACATTTCATATTTGTTTGTACCTCTTAATGCATGATTGAAACCTGAAAAAACTTTCCATTCCTTGTGTTCTTCAGGTAACTTGTCCACGATTAATCTTCCGTCCTCAAGATAGTCGTCCATGATTTCCCATACCTCACCTGTTAAAATATTTTCATGAGATAGGTAAATCTCGATACCGAATTGTCTTTGGAATCTAGCCAATAAATCAGCCTGAACTTCTAACCAATGTGGGTTTCCATTCTTATCTTTATATATCGGTTCAGGTATCCATTCATTATACTTTTCTACCAACTCATGTACATCCACATCCTCTTTTATGGGTTGGTCTATTATTATGGTTTGTAAAAATAATTCTTTGGAATCAGGTATTCTTTTGTAAATTTCTTTTCTTAACCAATCTTGTCTTTTCAGCTCTATTTCCGTTGACTTTCTTGGATATGTATCACCACCCCTTTGAGTTACGAGTGGATTGGAATGATAACCACCATGATTAACTCTATCATCTATGTAGATTGGTTGAACCTTCTTCCCATCCAACAAGAGTTTATAAACCAACCAAGTAGAATCATATCCACCTGACCAAAAGGTGTAGGTTAAACCTAACCAATTGTCATTTTTATATCCAATTTTTTTAAGTGCATTTTCAGCCCTTATATTGTCTGTCACACATAAAGTTTTTCTGAAACCTAAATTAAAAAACAAGTTATTTCTGAATAAAAAGAGTTTTTCTGCTAATCCTTTACCTCTTAATTCAGGTTTGAGGTAGGTATTATAAATGTATAAATCCTCTTTACTTTTCTTCTCAACCCAACTACATGCTATCGGTGAATCATCATCTAAAGACAGCCATAGGAAATGACCTTTTTCAAATCTTTCAATGACATCATCCCAAGCCCACATACCATCCCAAATTTTACCAATTTCATCAGAAATTACTGAAATCATTTTTTTGATTTCTGTTTCATATCCATCGGTGCTTTCTATAATGATATTTTTATAGTCCAAATGAATATCAGACTTTTTTATTTTACATGATAATGGTTTTTGTATCATGGAGTAATCTCATATTGATTGTGTACTATTATATTTTTAATATCGTTGACTAAGACTATAACTCTTGTTTTTGTTTTACTATTTTGTTTTTTATAGTATTTACCCCAATTACTATCTTTTAAGAATTTTTCAAATAATATTTCTTTTGATGCTAATGTATCTATTTTACTATATTCATCATATGAATATCTTAGAATAAAAACTTCATCACCAACATTGAAACGAGGGATAGGAGCAGGCCAGTTTTCGACCATGTATTCATCATAATTAATTTTATTTGATTGTAAATTTTCTTTTAGTTTATCTGTCCATAGTTTGCTGGGATTATCTTGTAATTCATTCCTCAACCCTAAAACAAAATTGAAATTATTATTATTTAAGAAATTTACAAAAGTATCAAATTCAAAACGATTAAGTTCTAATTCACTTAAATCAATATTTGTATTTATACCAATTAAGGAATCATTTTCCCAATCAAAAGCAACAAGAGTTCCACTTTTCTTATTAGTTTCGGTAAGATATTTATTTGATACCCAATAATTTGATATTTCTAATGATATATGTTCTTTCAAGGATATACTTCCAAAATCTTTTCTTTGATAAATTTAGAAATTATTTTATGTTCTCCCTTAGTAGGATGTCCTCTATCAAGCTTGTGGTTCACCACACGAGGTCCTATAACATATTTCTTATTTATATTTTTGATAATATCTCCTATACCTAATTTTTTAGGATAGAATGGGCCTGGTATTGGTTCGTATAACCAATCACTAAATTTACTTTTATTATTTCGTACCTTCTGTAATCTTTTCTCACTTGATAATATATCACACCATGGCTGAAAAAATAAATATTTCACATTCTTTGATTTTAAAAATTCTTGTAATGAAACCATATAACATATAGATTTGTAATGAGATAATTCGTCACTATAAAAATACTTCATTACTTTTCTCCAAAGCTTTTCCCCATACATAACAGGCTTGAAATTTTCTTCTCGTCTATTTGGTTCACTCCATGCCACTATTACAATAGTATTATCTAAACTTTTTTGTTGACAGACCCACTCTATAGTTCTTCTAAACATCCAATCATTAGGCCCTCCACATTGTGCATCATTTACTAATTCACAATTAAGTTCTTGAGATAATACACTCGGCCATGAATCTTCTTTTGGATTAATTAACTCGTCACCATAAGTCCAGCTATCTCCTATTGTATATAGTTTCATTATACCTGTATTGAAGGTGGTGTATCTAATCCAACATCCTTTAACATACTTTTAGGAACTTCACCACAACTACCACAACTATATATTTCAATCGGTACAATTGCCTCTTGACCAGTTGGACTTACAAGTGCAGATAATCTCTTGAGTACCGTACCCTTAATAAAAACAACATTACCACAATGTTCACACTTCATTGTTTCCGCTTGATTTAAATCAACCTTAACTTGTTGTGGTTGTGGTTGTTGACCTGGCTGAGGTCTGAATTTTCTTTTTGCCATATTATTCTCCTTAAATTATTTCGTCTATTAATCCATACTCTTTACAAGTCTTGGCATCCCATAGTAAATCATGTTTCAATATTTCATCAAGTTTTTTCATAGGAACTTTTGTATATTTTTTATACACATCCTTTATGGTCTTCATCATCAAATCAAGATTTTTCTTTTCATCTTCAAAGTTAGCATATGTACCCCAAAAAGTACTCGACAATTGATGAATCAACATATAAGAGTGTTGACTCATAAATCTGTAATCACCTACTACCGATAAAAAAGTTGCTGCACTTGCTGCTAAACCATCCACATATGTATGGACAGGTACTTTTGTTCTTAATATAGTATCCATAGATGATATACCACCAACAACACTACCACCACCTGAATTGATAAATAACTTAATCGTTGGTGGGTCAATATCTAAACTTTGTGCAGTTCCAAGATACTTACCCTCTAACTCACCAATTTTTTTATTTAATTCAGAACAACTACCTCTACCGACACTTGAATAATAGTAAATTTTATTATCTTGTACCGTGATATGTTTCTCGTTATTGTTAGAGGCTGATTTTGTTGATGATTTTTTTTCTCCCCAATATCTTTCCATTACACTTCATCCAATATTACATCTACTATCTTAGATTGTTTAACTAATATCGTTTCGAATACAAAAGGTGAGTCTTTTACAAACTCATTTACCTTAGCTTCTGCAACACTTACTGAATCACATTCTACTAAGTAACTTCTTCTGACTTTCTTTTCTTTAACACCATTTTTCATTTGTATTTCTTCTATGAATACAACTGTTGCTTCAAAGTACATTATAACTCCTTCTTTATTTCGTTAATAACTTTGTTTATGTTTGTTTTTTCATAAATCTTATTTATATCATCTTTGAACTGATGAATGAATTTGTTCTTGAAATATAAATATGATTCACCTGAATCTTTTTTTATTTTTTGTAAATCACCTTCGACAAAAAATGTGGGTTTCCAATTATCATAAAATTTACTTTCATAAAACCACTTTTCTATATTGTTTCTCATTGTCCAATAATCAATTTTATGAACTTGTAGGTCTTTTTTATTTGTATATGCATCAAAACTATCTACTAATAATTGTGTGAAACTACCATCGGGTACTCTCGGTGTTTCTAATCTATGTACATGAGTAAAATTAGTCATATCATTATATTTGATGACACAATTATTTAACACAGCCTTTATGATTATTGCCTGTTCTTCTTGACTTTGAAGTTCAACTCCACCTAAATCATTATAAGTTTTTGCCCTAAATGTTTTGGGCCATATTGGATTACCATCGTCTTCTCTATATAATAAATTATCATCTAAATTGACCTTTTTATTTTTTTTAATCCCCCAATTGATATCAAAATTATTATAATACCACTTACCCAATAAATCATTCATGCTTTCTATTTTATTGATATAAGGTTTCAATTCTAAAATATCAATTACTCCATCGAAACTTGAGAAATTATTATTGTCACAATTTGTTACCAATATATCTAATCTGTCCTCACCCTCGCCTATCGGATTCAATTGGTGTGGATTTTCATATTTGGATGGAATCTTAAATGTTTTTATTACCTCTTCGATATAATGATTTTCGAAAATATTATCAGCTCCGAAAAATGCTACAATCCCATCATTAAAATTTACATAATCATTCCATCTATATAATGCATAATCCATACCATATTTTGCTGCCAAAGCTGCACTTGCTATTTCTTTAGGAAATTTTACATTTATTAAATGTATGTTATCGTATTTATTTTTTTCTAATTTTTCCTTAACTATATCTTCAGTATTATCGAATTCTTCTTCAAAGGAACAATTATTTATAATTAATACCTCGAATTCATTTGGTGATATTGTTTGATTGATTAACGAATCTAAACAATCTCCGATACAATTTTCTTCTTTATATGACAATATAACAAGTTGATATCTAGCCTCATGGTGTATAACATTATTATTGACAACTAAGTTATTGTATTCTTCCCTATATGATAAAGGAATTTCCTTTAAATAGTCGTACATAATATATCTTTATAATTGTCAATTCTTTTAATCTCCTTGACATCTAATGTACAATCATCACAGACATCTCCATTTTCTTTTGGAAATCTACAAGACCAAGTATGTTTCAAAATATCTATAAAATTATATAATCGTGCCACATCCACCATGTCTAATCTATAAGTTTTTGCCAATGGTAATACCCAATTCCTATACAACCATAATTCTTTTATCGTATCACTATGTACCTTCATTTGATTATTTAAATACTTCCGTACTAATCGTGTCGATAAACAATAATCTTCTCCATCCATGTCTGCTTCCCATGCCACAGATATATCTTTATTTAAATCTAAAGAAAATTGTATCATATACAAACTTTGGTCTGGTCTGTCGGGTCTCGACTTGTACTTATCACATATAACCTTTGCATCATTTAAGACTTCAGAATCTATTTTAAATTCTTTAATTAGATTTATTTTAGGAAATAAATCTTTGGTATATGGAAATCTATTGATAATCATTTTTCTTAATTTTTTCATTACTTTAACTTCTACCAATCGACTATGTCGTCCATAACTTTTTCTACCATATGGGTCTCTGTTAACTGCATTAATTTCATTGTCAATCATACAACTATGAAAATTACTTGAGTCAAATCGATTGTAGTTATGTTGGTAACCATCACATGGGAAATTCAAATAGTATGTTTCAATTGGTTTTTTTTCTACAATTAACCTTTTACAAACTAAGAATGTAGAATCAAATCCACCTGTCCAATAAATATTTTCCACAACTTAATACTCAGACGATGACATATGAAGACTTTCATAGTAAGAAGTAAGATTCTTTTTAACATCAATTTTTTTCTCATGAAGCTTATATAGTTGATTATCTAAGTATTGAAAATCATTATAATTGGTAATATCGAAACTTTTATTTTTACCACAAAGGTGAAAAGTGTTAAAATGATAATCGGATGGTATGTACTCTTCACAATATAATCCATCGAATAACTCTTTGTCATAGTCTTCCTTATCAAATAGATGTATACCTTTACCTGAATCTACTGAAACATCTTTATATACAAAATCAGGACTTCCGTCATTTGTTCTTATGTCGTGGACACTTTTAATTTCAGTTGGAAATCTCATCGTATGATTTAAGAAATCTCTTGTCCACTTTTTATTCGTAGACAAGTGCTCTATGAATGAAAAGTTTTTAGCGAAAAATTGTTGAACATTGATTGAATTCTCATCTTCATCTAATTCCAAATAAGAGTAGTCTAATACATTTTTGAATACAACATTATCATGACCTTCAAATAAAGGTTTGGAATCATCCCCTCCGAATGTCCAATAAACTATTTTTTTATCATCATACTCTTTCAAAAATTCTGACATATCAATTGAAGATAGGGATGCTTTATTGATTGAGATGGCAGTATCTATTTCCGTAAGGTAAACATATGCCTCATCCTTAAGTATATTAGATAATTTGACTAAAACATAATGATTATCGGCACCCATATATTTATCAAGTTGAAAACTAATACTTTCATGAAATTTATTTGTGTGTTTTTTTATAACTTCTAATTTCGATGTCATTTTACAACTGATAATATCTCGATTAACATAGCCATAGCATTTATTTCTTTATCAACAACTTGTGAATCACTCAACTCATATTTAGCGATAATCAATATACAATCCGCTACATGACCTTTACCATAAGAATCAACTTCATCATATAATAATCTGAACAAATCAGCAAAGTCTGTAACTTTTGAATCGGCTACCAACTGACGGATGTTTTTGAAAGCGTTTTTTCTATCTTGTGTTTGAAGTATGTCTAATAACTTCATCTTATAGTCATTCTCAACTATACTTTGTTTGTCGATACTTAACTTACCTTTATAGGATTGTCTTTGTGCACCATTTATAACTCGTCTGATATCAGGATATCCACTATTGACTAATATCCCCAAATCTTCTCTCTCGTAACTAACTCCTTCTTCAGTTAAAATAGTATGTAGATGTTTAGCTACATCATTTTTGTTTGGTGGTATTACTTGAAAGGATTGACAACGACTCTGTATTGGGTCTATAATTCTTTCCACAAAATTACAAGTCAATATAAACCTACAATGTTTACTAAATGTTTCCATGAGATTACGAAGAGCTGCTTGGGCGTTTGGTGTAATGTAATCACACTCATCCAAGATAATAACTTTGTAATCCTTGAAACCCATTGTTGAGGCAAAGTTCTTTACCTTACTCCTTACAGTTTCTACATTGTTCTCATCTGATGCGTTAATGTATAGATAGTCACAATCTATATTGTTAACAAGTAACTTGGCAAGAGTAGTCTTACCAGTACCAGCCTTTCCAAATAATAGAAGATGTGGAAGGTCACCACTCTCAAGATAAACTCTGACCTTATCTTTTAATTGTTCATTTCCTATGTAAGTGTCAAGAGTTTTGGGACGATATTTTTCTACCCAAAGAGTGTGTTTATTTTGCATTTTCTAATTCCTCTAAGTATTTTTTAAATTCTGATTCAAAAATTTCTGATGACATTTTGTTTTCTGAGAATCCACCCTTAAGATGAGTTAAGAATGGTTTATCATTATAATAGTATGTATGTAAAGTATCCTCAGTTTCCCAATTGGGATTGTCGTAGTAAGGCCCTAAGTGAAGATACTTAAAGTCGTTATACAGACAATACATTGTTGCCCCATGATTAGTATCTCCATAGTGCCAGTCTACACTATAATTATAAAAGAAATCTCTCTTAGTTAAGAAAAAATAGGCATCACTAACTCCAATTTTTTTTGTTTTAACATATCCACCATTATCAGGCATAAACTCAACTGGTTGTTCTAAAAATTTATCTAATAGGTGTTTGTTTTCAAGATAAGTTGAAATCCATATTTTTTTATTATCGACTGAAATGTATTCAAGGTTTTCTTCTTCAATTTGTTTTATCATATCATCTAAACAATCTTGATGATAAAAAGTATCATTATGCTGTAGTACTATGTAATCACCTTTCGATTCTTTTATACCTAAGTGAAAGGCCATTGAAGCCCACATAGTATCACATCCGATGTTTTCTAAACTTAACTTAGCATGTCTATGATTCACAAATTCAGGTATGTTCATCAATTCCTCTTCAGTAAAAGATTGCCATCCCTTGACCACCTTGACATTTGGTAATTCAATATCTGACCAAGTATGACTATTATCAACCAAGATTATTTCTTTTTCACATGAAAGTGAATTTATATTTTTAATAGTCTTCATTGTAGAATACACTATATTGGATGAATCTGAATATTCAAATCCATCATTTAGATTAAGAAATTTATCCTTTTCTTTAGTCATGAAGGGTAAAATAAAACTAATCATAAATCAACCTCATTTTTAATCTTTCCGTTATCGTGATAAATTTTTACTTTTCCATCCACAAGACCAGCTTTAAATTTAGCTTCCATCTGTTTATTACCATTGTGATACCAAAATGTAAAAAAGTCATCCATCATACCATCTTTCATAACACCAAGTACTCTTTTAGCACCACCTCTAAACCATTCTTGGAATCTACCTTGTAGTCTATTTTTTTCATATGTCTTGGATGATTTTATTTGTTTGTTTGCGTACCATTCTTTCCATAGTCCATCCTTTCTACCATCAACATATTTTCCAACAGATTTTTTTTCTCCATTCGGATGAAATGTTTTGACCTCACCTATGATTTCTGATTCTTTATAATTAATAGTTGAAATTAATTGACCATTACTATGATATGTATAACACAATCCATCAAGAGAACCATTTTTATAATTCAAAACTTCCCACTTCACTCCATTAGGATGTCTTTTCTCATACTTCCCATGTAAGTAACCATCTTTGTAATTTTCTTTTTCTCTTACACTGCCGTCATCGAATTTAGAAATCCACTCACCAACCTTCTTGTTATTATCATATTGACCAATGACAAGTTCAATACCATCATCTCCAAATCTTTTATAAACTCCATTTTTTATATCTCCAACAAAATTCAATTCATAATGTTTGATATTTGTATCTTGATGAAACTCTACCATTTTCCTTTGATGTGTCAAATAATTAAATTCACTTGTCAATTCACCATTTTCTTTATTAAGTGTTGTGACTTTCAAAATCAATCCATTTTCATAAGTTTCTATCTTAGCAGGAATTTCTGTCTCTTCAAAATAGTAAATTTTATCTCCATGTAATACATCACTTTCATACTGATATTCTATGGTAAGATTGCCTTCGGAATTATATTCACACCATCTACCATGTTTTTTATCGTCTTTGTAACTACCTCTTACTCCAACAATACCATCTTTATCGTCATTGTATTGGGTATAATCACCATTCAGTTTACCATCTTTGTAATTTTTAACATAATACAACTGACCATCGTCTAACCATCTTCTCCATTCCCCACTTCTTTTTCCATCTATGTAATTACCAATAGTTTCCACCGAACCATTCTCGTAATAAAATTTCCATTTTCCGTCTTTATTATTATTTTTGTAGTGACCTGAGAATTGTATTATACCATCCCATCTCCATCTTTGTGATTTTCCAATTTGTTTACTATCTTCAAAATTATCTTCTGACCATAGTTTTCCGTTTTCATGATAAGTTTTCCAACACCCGACTCTTTTTCCATTAAAGAAAAATTTCGATTCCATCAACTGACCTGAAGAAAAATAAGAAAGCCATTCACCATGTGGTTGTCCTTTTATAATTTCATATTTTGTCCAAAGTTCTCCATTTGGATGTTTATACTTATATTGACCATCAGACATATCATATTGAAAACCATCACTATTATTGTTTTTCCATAATGGATAAAATCTCAAATTATTTTCATCCCAAGGTGGAAAAAATTGAAAGAAGTGTACAGCCGTTTTGTTCGTATAATCTGTATCATCGTGATAACCATTCCTTAATGCTGTAACATCCCAATCCACTTCATTTAAAACTGGACATCTATTGACCCACTTATCACCAAGTTCTCTCCATTTTCCAAAGAATACATTATTGAATATACCTTGTTCTTTGTTTAAATCATGTGTATATTCTTTGAACAATTTCAAATCCTTCAACAACTTTTCAAAGTAGTTTTCATCAATTAATTTGCTATTAAAAAGATTAAAACAATTTTGAAATGCCTTTTCGTCTTCACGAAATCTTAATGTAGGTGGGACAGTTTTGAATTGTTGACCGAAAGTCAAATCATCATCATTGGCATAAATAAAATTAGGATCTCTGTCATTGAGATTCAACTCTATTTTACCTGTAAACATCACATCCAAATCACAGTAAAAAACCCAATCCCATTGTTTGAAATATTGATGAAACAAAAATATCTTGTAAAAATGTATAGAAGGATTCCCTTCTAATGGTCTCCAAAATTCTGAATCACTACTAATTGTTACAAAATCTCCATCCCACTCGCCAATTTTTTTAGCACCATTTTCAAGTGGTTTGACCATTGGTGTATATCTTTTATCTGCTAATGTTACTAAAACTTTTTTCAATTTCTTTCCCATATATTTTTTTTATTTGGATATTCTTTTGAGGATTTTATTCGTTTATCCATTTCTAAAAACTTATCCCAATATGAATACTCACCATTCCATTCAGATAATAAAAATTCCGAATCATTAATATCGAGACCATCATTTTTTTCAAAATAAGATAGTAAATTTTCATATTCAATAAACCACCCATGCCCATTTTTTTCCAACCCTTCATATTGTAGTTTAACATTTTTCAAAGTGTTTGAAGTCCACTTAAAATGATGGTGTTGAGTAATCCTATTTGATATTTTTTCTCGTTCTATTTTTTTTGATACCATGTAATCCATTTAAAAGTCTTGTGTCATTTCCTCTACATAAAGAGACCTTATCTACCCAAGTTTCATAACCCTTCAATACCATTGCAACATTTCCAACCAATGGGAACTTTTCAAATATATCATCTGTAGTTTCAACCTTTTCAAGTTTACCATCTAACGAAACTCTATCTAATAGTAGACCAAAGGTATAATCATAATTATTTTCTTCATTGTATTTAATCTCATTTTTTATGCCGTCATCAAAATGTATAAATTCATCACAATCTACAGGTATCCACCAATCATTTGGTTTTCTGGCCATTGTTCGATTGAATAGTGAGGTCTTATAATCTTCATTGAATGTGTGTTGGTCACGACAATCTAAGTAAGTTTCGATTCCAAATTCTTTCATTATACTAATGATTTCTTGGAAATCAATAATACTTGAATCACCCCAAAGATTAATAAAAAAATCATCAACCTTATCACTATAATAATTCAACCAATGATAAAATATCTCGGTGTCCAAAGTAGCACAAGTAGTTAAATAAACCTTACTCATAAATATTTAATCCAACTACCATCAATGTGAACCATATCAGGTTTACCAATAGTTTCATCAACGGCCTGTATAACACCAGACCAAGGCTCAACATAATCATGACCACCTATTACACCATTAATTTTTACTTTTGGTCTATATAATTGTAAATCTTTTTTAACACTTTCATATGTATGATTAGCATCGATGTATACGAAATCTATATCATCATCGAACTTATGAGTTATGTCTTCACTAAAATTTTTCCAATGTTTTATGTTTTCAAAATTTCTTATATTCATCTTAAACTCTTTTTTTACCTGTTTCCAAGTTATATCAAAATCATTATTGAATGGCTCATCACCCTTATGTGGTTCTATAGCATTTATTTCATCAAATATACCTGAACACCCAAATAAAAATGTAGACTCGCCCATATATGAGCCGATTTCAATCATTTTTTTCGAATGAGGATGGTCTTGAAAATGTTCTGCTAAATCATTTATCAAGTGAGTCAATCCAATAAATGTACTATTGGCCTGTTGATTGTATGACCACCATTTTTTGTCGGAATTAAATCTTTGCGTTATCATTGTAAAACCTATTGTAATAGTAACCTTTTTGAAAATCTTTTCCTATTGGTTCACATGAGTAATGTCCTATATAAACCCTACGAGGAGAATCTGACTTATTGTTGCCCGATTGATGAAATGTATTACCACTCATTACTAATATATCCCCTTCGAATAAATTTAAAATATCCCACCTGTGTGTTTTTTTATTTCTTACTTGGAACCCACCATTTTTATCATTTATATCATCCAATACCATCATACAATTTAGTGTTTTTAAATCCCACCTATTTGGATATGGCCCAAACTGATTATCTCTATGAGGTTCAAATGAAAAATCTTCATTTGGGAGTTTAACCACTACTTGGTCATTGAACAGGTAAAATTCATCTCTCATCAAATAAAAATTACATATCTCATACATAAGTTGTGATGTATAAACATCGAATAATTTTTTATTTTCACTATCATCGGCCAGAGGGGAAGATGATGCCATATCAATGAACCTACCATACACACCAGAACCATTAGGTTTAGTTTCGGTCTCAAATTGTGGATGGGATATAACCCTCTCCTTCAGTTCCAATGTATATGATTTCAAATAACCAATTGTTTCACGAGGAACTTGATTAGATAAAATATCGTAACCATGACTATGAAATTGATTTATATTCAACATTAAAATCCTTGTGCTAGGTAACCAACCATTAAATCTTCTACAGGAAACTTTTCACATAGTTTTTTTGCAAAATTCTTTTGGTTACCAATAAATATACTTAACTCTTTTGATACCATGTAAAATTTTCCCTCATAAAATGGTATATCAGTTTTTATTACATTCATATCATAATTTATGCTGTATGTATAATGACCTTTGAAATAAATGTCCCATATTTCTTTGGTAAGGGGCTCTAAATAATGGATTCCCCAATAGTGTTCATTATTGTCTTTACAAGTCCTTTTCCAAATTTTATCATCCCATCTATCAAAACTATAACAGAATCCATCTCTTCCATTTTTGAATAAATTTTCATATGTCATTTTTGATTTATAAAAATCCCAAGTCTTATTAAAAATAGTATCATCACATTTGATTAGATAATCGTAGTCTTTATTTTCACTACACCACTTCATCATCTCTTGAGTCTTCATTGGTAAATCCCTATAGTCCGTATGATAATCCGCACCCCATTCAATTACTTCTATGTTCGAATCTTCTAAAATTTCTTTGTAGAATTTTTGACTCTTGAAATAATCCAAGTGTTTTTTGTATTCTGAATCAGTATAAATTACAAAGAGATATTTCATAAGTACTTCTTTTTAAGTTTATCAAAAAAAGAATCGGTATAATTCCCCTCTTTGTCTATTTCATATTGTTCCCACATGGCATTCCACAAATGAATTCCAAATGAATCTTTTAAATTAAAATCCTCTGTCCATATCTTGTGGTAATCTTGATAGTCGATTGGACAAAATGTTTTTTTATTTTGAACAAAATAATACAATGATTTATCATTCACTATATCAGTTAACATATCTGGCCCTATATCACCCCAAGAAATATCTTGTAGTCTATGACCAAAACTTTCTATTCTATTTAACCAATCTTCGAATACATCTGACTTTTTTTCTTTTACATAAATAAAACAAGTTGCTATTGATAGTTCGTTTCCGACATGATTTTGTTTTACAAAAAAGTAATCATCATGTATATCGAATGGTCGTAGACAAACCACATCCATATCCACCCATATACCACCTTGTTGATATAGTAATTTTGCACGAAACCAATCTGAAAAACCAGCAACACTTCCTTCTCCAAATGGTTTTCCATTTATGACATGACCAGTATCTTTGTATCGGAATATTTTGTCCTTATCTATGATATCATTTGCGTCTTTTAGATTAACATCCAATGGTACATTTTTTACATTTTCATATGTATATAGATTGAATTCGAATCCATTTTTAATCCAAGAATTTATACTGATAATTTGAAGTGTAGATAGAGATTCACCTATCCAAAGTCCATTTACACTTTTTTCCATATCCAAATTGGTTCTCCAAAGGCTATGTTTTCGGTTTCTTTAGCCTTTTCTTTTAGTTCTTCAGAATAATAATCACTCACACCTTTACCAGCTCCTGCAGAATTAAATCGTTTAGTCATCTCCATCCCAATACAACCTTCATACTTGAGTCCTTGTGATTTTATATAATCATTCATAGCATTAGTAATATCTACATAACCTTTAACTGACTCGTGATAGACATCAGCTATATTTACTGCTAGAATTCCATCTTTCTTTAGTGTCGGTATCAACTTACCGATTGTTTTATGTAAGAAATTTTTATTCCAACTATCAATCGTGGTATATCTTTTGTAACTCTGTGTATCCTCATCACTATATTTTTCAACATCAAAATAAGGTGGTGATGTAAATATTGTATCGAAGTAACTTTCATAATCGGAATAATCCACATCTTCAGCTGGACTACAGATTAACTCAACTTCTTTTTCTTCTTCAAAGAATGTTTGATGTTTTTTGTAAAACTCAACTTGTCTATTATAGTTAGGATGATTTGTGGAGTTGGGGTCAATCCCAACGAATGATTTTGTAGTTTCTCCACAATAAAACCCAGCCAACCTATCACCC
>MDTD01163787.1_pt1 | contig 14964 bp, 17 predicted proteins | sample 811221 | NCBI WGS metagenome assembly MDTD01 (sample SAMN05326646, study PRJNA326480) | marine metagenome | isolation source: seawater | place: Pacific Ocean: South West | collected 2011
ATAATATTAGTAAACATTATGAACAAAGATGGTTAGCAGAAAAAGAAAAATTTCAAGCACAATTAAAGGGTAATTTTTTCGGTTTAGTTGAGCGTTTTGCAAGTGGTAAACAAGAAATTTTCCAATTGTGTGCTCCTGATAGAAGAGAAAAATTGTATATTCGTGCTTTTTTAGAAATGTTTGAATCAGGATATGCTCCACACGTAGGAGAAGTTGAGCGTTTGGCAGGAAAAAAAGTAAGAAGACTATTTGTAACATTGCCAAATAATTATCACGATTGACTAGTTAAATTTTCACCTTATTTTAAAAATGGTAAAATGCATTATAGATATACAACAAAATGTTGTTCTATTTGTTAAATATTTTATTTTCTACTAATTGTAAAATATTTATTTTTATAAATCTTTTTAATTTTCTTTTTTGCATCTTCTTCCTTATAGTCATTTTCATTTACTAGTTTCATTTTTAAATTGTTTATTTCTTCTTCATACTTTTCATAAAAATCATTATAAGCATCTGAAGGCTTCATATTGTCTGTTATTATTGATTCAATATGATTTTTAATAAGTGCTAACATTTTATTATCTTTTCTAATATACTTTTTCCGATCCTTACTTGTTGGTTCTTCATTACTTTTATTAATTTTTTTCATAAAATAAAATCTTATACTCTTATACATTTTTTCCTTAATATCACCTTTGAAACCATTTCTTACCAATACATTCATCTCATCATTTATAAACATTTTATTGTGCAAACACCAGTTCTCAAAATTTTCTTTGAATGTTATAAGGTCATCATTTGAATGCTTTTTTGAAAAATTAAGCAAATGTTGTTTCATCTCATCACTAAAGTTAAACCTGTAAATCGACATATTACTTTATTTTTTATTTTTTACAATATATATATAACATTTCAATTTTATGTCTCTTATTGAAATCAACTATACTAATTATTTAGACTCTATTCAAAAAAAATACAAAAAAATATTAATTGTAAATATATTACCATCTGACAATATATTCAAATCAATAATAAAACATATTAATATGCCTAGATTATCACCATTTACACCTACTAGTGATTCTAAATGTATGTATGTAATAATGAATCCAAACAATCCTAAACAAATATTAGAATTGGAAAATATTGGATTATTGTTTAACTTTTTAACTGTGAATGGATTTAAACTTCACACTGCCTTTAACGATGTTATAAAACAAAATAATAAATTTATTTGTTATGTTTCAAAGTAAAAAATATATTTATTATATAAAATGGATAAGGAGTTAAAAAACATATATTTTAACAAAATTAAAATAAGTTTCTTAAAATCATATATAAAAAATCAAATTCATTTGTTAAAAAAAATAAAAAAAAAATACATACAATTTGGAGGTGAAAAACAAACACCGCAATCAGAACAAACACCGCAAATAAATATTGGAAAAAAAGAAATAGATCCCATTCGGGTTCCTGGTGTTTCTAGTTTTTTAAGCGATGCCCCAAATATTTTTATTAGATCTGTTAATATTTTTAAAGATATAAGTAGTCTAGTAGATACCGCTGAATGTTTAGCTAACAAATATGATAATGAAGGTAACTTCCGAACTATTTTTAATACTATTAATCAATTATTAGGGTTTTTAAGAATATTTATTCGTTCATACGCATTTTTTATAAAGCTATTTGCTGGTAATTTTAATAAAAAAATATTACAAGCAATAGAAGATTTCGAAAATAGTTTATTAGAAAATGCACCTGAAGAAAAATTACCTGATGATTTTAATAATTTTCTAAAAAATCATCAAAATGCACATAATATGACTGGTGGCGCACCTCCTCCACAAGTTACTCCTGAAGCTGCTAAAGAATTATCGGCATTGGTTAATACTACACAAAATTTAGTTAATCAAATTGATAAAAGTAGCAAAACAATTACTAGAGAAGTATTACCTAAGGTTTTAAATGAAAAAATACACCCAATTCAACAATTAAATAATGCTATTTCTGATGCTATACGTATAGGCTTTGATGTTGTTAAGGCTATTCCTGGTGTAGGTGCAGTTGCTTCTTTAATCGGTATATTAGATAAACTTAGTAAAAATGCTGATCGTATATTAAGTATTCTAGAAACTAATGTATTATTGGTTCAACAAATCGTAGATAAAAATGTTATCAGAAAACCTAATGGTGAATGTGTTATTGAAGTATTAGAATCTATTATTACATTATATAGATTAACAGAACAATCACCAGAAGTTGCAAAACTAATAAGAGCTACATTTGAAAATACTGTTGATGATGCAATTGAAAATACATTTAATTCTTCCGATGAATATTTAGATTCAAACTGGTTATTAGAATTATTGGCAAAAGATGCAAAACAAACAGTAAAAAACCAATTGGACCAAGGTATGATTGAAAATATGGAAGATCTAAAAAAAGCTAGATTAGCAGCATTAGAACGTCAACATAATGAAACACATAGTGGTGGATCTATTGGTTATTACTTTAATAAAACAATCAAAAATAAAAAAAGTATTAAGAAAAAAAGAAAGTCAAAAAAGAGAACTAGAAAAAAAACACTTAAATAAAATTTTTATATATAATAAAATATTAATTATATATAATGCAATGTTCAATATGTTATACTAATAAAAATTTATTTTATACAGCTTGTAATCATAATTTTTGCGAAAATTGTATTAAAACGTGGTTAGAAATAAAAAAAAATTGTCCTGTTTGTAGAAGATCTGTATGGGGATATCGAAAATGTAACATTATATGTAAAAAAAACACAAAATTTGTTAGAAAAGTCCCACCTAAAACACGCAGTAAAACTAGACAAAATCGTTTAAATAGATTATCCACCTTTTTAGATAATTCATATAACGAATATAATAATATTTTTAATAATAATCATAATGATATTCATATAAAAATGAAACTTATAGATAAAATTTTTAAAGAAATTATATCTAACTTAACACTAATTCGACAGCTTGATCGACAGCTTGATAGTTCTTATACTAAAAGTATTTCAGATTTAATACAACAACTAGAAAATAGTCCAAATGTAGTTAACAATAATTATTTGGATAAAATAAAATTATGGAAATATAAATTCAATAACTATTAATCTGATTTCATTATTTTCTTAAAATCACTAAAACTTAATTTTACTTCATTCTTTTTTAATGTTTTTTCTATTAAAGGAGAATCACTAATTTTTCCCCTATTTATAAATTTATTTTCAAGCCAATTTGGAATAAACTTTTTTAATTTTGTTTTTTTGGAAATTTTTGGTTTTACAAATACACTATTATCATCTAAATCATCTTCTTTTTCATCATTTTTTATTTTTTCAAGGTCCTTTTTTATTTTTTTATCATATATACTTTTTTGTTTTTTAAACATTTCCTTACTATCAACATACAAGTTTTTTGCATCAAATGTTAAACAATATTTTCTACAAACAGTTTTCAAAACCTTAAATGGTATGTTTTTATTATTTGACCAATATTCAAAACCCTCATTTTTATTACTATATCTCATAATAATTAAACCATTATTTGGAGTATGCTCAATAACAATGTTTTTTACATTGGCATCACAGTCTCTAACTTTTAAATGATCCAATTTATATTTATCTAAATAATCCACAAAAATTTCTTCTATTGCATCTTCATCTTTTATCATCGATCTCCATATATTTGAAACAAAAAATAGTGATATTGAAGCACCGACACTAAATAAATAGAATACATATAACAAATCAAATATATTCATAATATATTATTAACATTTTTATCTTTTAAGTATTATTTTTATTTCAATTGTGATTTACGCAAGTTAAATAGGCTTTTGATTTCCTTTTTAAGTATTGGAACTTTAATTTTTTCATATGTATTACTCTTATTATCTGGATGTAAGCACACCAAATACAAGTCTCTGACTTTTATATCATATTTACTTTCTAATATTGCCTTATAAGTATTTAATTGTAATGAATAATGCCAATAATTAGAATCAGGCAAATGTGAAATACACTCGGTTTTGGCACTTTGCCAAGGATTATCTTTCTTAATATCTTTACATCTTTTCCAATCATATATTGATATACTACCATCTTCATTTTTAAATACCATATCTATTGATCCGGCTAGTTTTAATTCCTTATCATATATCATCCATTCTGTTCTATAAGGTTCTAAACTATTATGTTGTTTATGAAATCTCAGAAAATAATCATATTCAATGGATTTATTGTTTACAGTCATATTATTATAAAAACATTCAATATCATAATGCATTTTGGTTCCTGCTTCTGCTGCTTTTCTTCCATTTTCTGCCCATAAATCTTTAATTTGTTGTGGTGTCATACCATAATATTTATTTTTTTTCCAATTTTTTCCTTTCATCATATTTTCTATAATTTTGTCTGAATTGAATTTTTCAAAATGAGAATGATTCCAAGTTGTTACACTAGTAAAACTTGAGTCACCATCTATAGTATAAATATGTGGACCTTCATCAAAAATTATATGACTGTCTCTATTATGTGCGTTTTTTTCTGACAAATATGTGGGAATCATTATATTTATTACTTTATATTTTAATAATTATTATTTTTTTCAATTTATTAGCTACAAAATTATTATATATCTATATATATTTACAGTTGAAAATTGTAGAGATATATTTTAACAAAAATTAAAAATATTTAGGAAATATAAATGGGGTTTTTATTAGAACTTTCTTTGGATACAAAAAAAAATAGTAATATTTCACAATTAAAAAATATTTTAATTGAAGAAGCATTAAAAAACAAATGTGAAATATATTTTTTCAATTATGAATTTATGGGAAAAAATAGACATATTTATAGACATCATTTCATTTTAACATTCATATTTGAAGAAAATGAGGAGTTAATAGCTAACTTTATTCGCTTTATTAAAAAAAATCATAGACATAGTGTTAAAGTTGAATCTTTGTTTTTTGAAAATTGTATATATGAAATTATGTATGCTTCAACTAAATATTTAAATATGATGGATAAGGATAAGGCTAAAGATTATATTGAAAAACGTAGATCAAATAATCTTTATAAACAAGATTCAGTTATTATTAAAGCTATTCAAAAAAGGTGACTAATTTTACTATTTTTTATTGTAGGCAAACTAAATAAGTTCTGCTGTTTTAAATATTTATAAAAATTTACCCCGATTTTACGAAAAACCCATACTATCGGAAATATAAATGCAGCAGATTTTAATCTACTCCACTTTAAATAATCCCTAAAATAACCAATAACAATAAAGAAAGTTATACTTCCTACTAATGCTTCAACAATTTCACTATCACTAATAAATATAAAATCCATTTTGTATAAAGTATAATCACAAAAAATAATTTATTGTATTTATATAAATGGAATCATATAGGTCTAAATTAGACTCTTTACCTGATCAAACAGCTATAGTTATAAAGAAAAGTAAATCCTTAAAACCCGCCAAAAAACTTTATGATTTTATCGATGTAAATTTAGATAAAACATTTTTAAATAAATATTTCCAGGAATCTAAAAAGAAGTAGTTTATTTTATATAAATGTATAAAATAAACAAAACACGAAAAATATACAAAATTGATTATAAAAAAAACAATAATGTTTACAATTATTACTCAAAAAATAAAGAAAGTGAAAAAATGGCTTCATTTAAATCCAAAATTCACAATTGTATTAGTAAAACTATTGAAATTAAACGTGCAAAAGGTGAGCACTATAAGGCCAAGCTAATGGAAAGAGCCCTAACAAATATACTAGATTCACCAGTCACTAGTTTAACATCACTTGAAAGTATAAGGGGTGTTGGACCGATGACACTTCGGAAATGTAAAACATATATCAAAACTGGAACAACACCAGAAATTGAAGATTATAATACTAATCCTTTGTTTATGTTTCTCAAAATTCACGGTGTAGGTTTAAAAAAAGCACAGTTTTTGGTTGATCAAAATATAACTTCTATCGATATGCTTCGTGATCGTCAAGATTTATTGAATGATGTTCAAAAGAAGGGGTTATCTTATTTTGAAGATATAAATCAAAGAATTCCTCGGAGTGAGATTGAACTGTTTAAAACTTTATTTGATGAGGTTTTTGACGAAGTAAAGAATGAACAATCATCATACGAGATTGTGGGATCATACCGTAGAAATGCAACAAACTCCGGTGATATTGATTTGATTTTAAGTGATCCAAAAGATGCTACTATTTTAGACAAATTTTTGAATATTCTTATTAAGAAAAACATATTGGTAGAAGTATTATCACGAGGTAATATCAAGTGTTTAGCAATTGGTAAATTAGACGATACGTATCCGGCACGTCGTATTGATTTTATGTTTAGTCCTCCAAGTGAATATCCGTTTGCAATTCTATATTTTACAGGAAATGCTTTATTTAACACTGTTATGAGAAATCGTGCATTGCAATTAGGCTATTCACTAAATGAACACGGAATGTATAAAATGGTGGATGGAAAAAAAACACACAAAATTTCTCATCATTTTCCCACTGAAAAATCAATATTTGACTTTTTGAGAATGCAATACAAGCATCCTTTTGAGCGTATTGATCATAATTCTGTTGTTGTTTTGAAAAAAAATAAAACATTGAAAAAGAGATCTTCTACAGTTTTGAAAAATATAAAAAAATTTAAAATGGGAGGTGTTAGTGTATTGCAAATTTTGAACGAGAGGGAAGTTGAAAAAATGGTAAAAACTGCTGATAGTTATTATTATAAGCACAATAAACCCCTAATGAGTGATTCACAATACGATATTTTGAAAACTTTTGCTCAACGTAAATACCCAAATAATGAAATTATTAACAATGGTCATCTTAATATTGAAATTAGCAAAGATAAGGTAGACTTACCATATTTTATGGGATCAATGGAAAAAATCAAACCAGATACAAATGCATTGAAAAACTGGCGTGCAAACTATCGCGGGCCATATGTTGTATCCTCAAAGTTGGATGGTATTTCAGCATTGTATTCTACTGAAAATGGTGAAAAGAAATTATATACACGTGGAAACGGTTTGAAAGGTTTAGATATTAGTTATTTAATCCCTCATTTGCAACTACCGGATGTTGAAAATATTACAATTAGGGGTGAACTTTTGTTGAGAAAAGATGTATTTCAGGAAAAGTATTCTAGTCATTATAAAAATGTGAGAAATATGATTGGTGGTGTAATGACAACAAAGAAAATAGAGCAAAACAAGTGGTCAGATATTGATTTTGTGGGTTATGAAGTAATTAATCCTACACTAAAACCGTCTGCGCAAATGGCGTGGCTAACATCAAACAATGTAATTACAGTGACAAATAAAAGGGTGAGATCAATTAGTAATGATGGACTATCCAAGTTACTACTTGAAACACGTGAAGAAGATCCATATGATATAGATGGTATTATTGTTGTCAATGACAAAATATATGAGAGAACTAATAGAAAGTGTCCTAAACACGCCTTTGCATTTAAGATGGTGTTGAGTGATCAAATTATGGAATCACAGGTTGTAAATGTTCATTGGCAGATTAGTAAAAATGGATATATTGTTCCTAAGATTGAGGTCGTTCCGGTTGAAATTGGTGGTGCTACTATTACATATTGCAGTGGTCATAATGCAGGTTTCATTGAGAAACATAAGATCGGTATTGGTGCAATATTACAAATGGTGAGAAGTGGTGATGTGATTCCAAAAGTTCATAGTGTTGTGGAGCCGGCAGATGAACCTAGTATGCCAACAGTGCCATATGTGTGGAATGAGAGTCACGTGGATATATTGTTAGAAAATATTAGTGAAAACAAGACAGTTCAAATGAAAAAAATATTATCATTTGTGCAAACATTGGATGTTCCTAGTTTTGGACCGGGAAATGTGAAAAAGGTATTTGAGGCTGGTTATGATACTATTCCAAAGGTTTTAACAATGACTGTGGAAGACTTTTTAACTATACCAGGATTTAAAATAAAAATGGCTACAAAAATTTTCAATGGTATAAAAGAAAAGTTGGATAATACAACACTGCCTGATCTAATGGTTGCTACAAATATATTTGGTCGCGGAATTGGAAAAAGTAGAGCAAAATCTATTATGGAAAATTATCCAAACATTTTAACAAGTAATTCATCAGAAGAAGAAAAAGTTAAAATGATTGTAAGACTAGACGGATTCAGTGAAAAAACTGCTCAACTATTTGTGCCGTATATTGAAACATTTATGTCATTTATTAGAAATACAAACTTGATGCATAAGCTAGAAATTAAAGAAAAGACTCCAATAAATAGTGATCATCCATTATATAAGAAAAAGATTGTAATGACTGGATTTAGAGATAAAAATTTAGAAAAGGCTATTGTAGAAGTAGGTGGAATTATTAGTAACTCAGTAAGCAAAAATACATTTATATTACTTGTTGATAATTTAAATTCAGATTCTGGAAAAGCTGAAAAAGCACGCTCTTATAAAATTAAAATGATGACACCATATGCATTTAATAATCACTATTTGGATTAAAAACATAAGGAAAACAATGTTTTAGTTCTTTGCTCTCATCTTCATCCACTACATTATATAACAATTTCATTAAAAAAGTGCTATGTGCTACTAACGCAATATTTTTTTCCGGTCTGTTTTCGATTATTTTTTTTATTTTCTTCACACGCGTAGCCAAATTGTGTAAATCTTCATAATTATTAGGGTCCCATAATGTATCTTGTTCTGTTTTTAAATTTACAAAATTTACAGAAGGGAATTCTTTTATTAATTCCGATTTGTTAGATCTCTTATTACTATATTGTTGTCCCATTGGATATTCGCGTGTCTCTTCAAATGCTATCATTTCAATATTACGACCATCAAATATGTGTTTTGCTGTTTGTAAACAACGTCTTAGTGGTGAAACTATAACCAAATCAATATTTTCTAAGTCTGTCCAATTTTTGTTTAAATATTTTGCTTGGTTTATTCCAATTGGTGTTAAACGCGGATCCGCTTTTTCAGGATCATAATAGGCCGCTCTTCCATATTTTAGAAAATCAGTATTATGAAAACCTTGCCCGTGTCTTATACAAAAAAAAGACTTACTCATTTACAAAACTATTGTAAAATCTTTTTAACTAGTTTTAAAAGTCAAAGTCATAACTTACTAATTTATTAATACTCTTTTTATTATAAACATATACATCGTTTCTAATATTTTTTATTTTTGATGAAAAATTATCAACGCATATATTCATTAATCTTTTATTATATAAATTATGTTGTTTATCTGTTATTAAATCTTCTATAGGATTAAGTAGCCGAAATTGTTTTAAAATTTCACGTTGTAAATAACATACACCTTTTTTAAATTCGTCATCTTTTAACTTTTTCCACCCATCAATAGTTTTTTCATACAACACATATGATTTTTCTTCAAAACACATTAAAGGTTTTTCCTCACATTTACTTAAATTTTCATTTAATATACTTGTTATTCCCTCTATTATTCCTTCATTATATACTATTTCCAATAAATCTCTATTTATTTCAATATTTTCTATAAATCTATCATAATTTATACTTAGTATTTTGTTATCATTTAACCAGTTTAATACATTTATTTTCTTCTTCTCTTTATAAGTTAGTGTTTCCAGCTTTTTTACTCGTTCTGTTAATCTTTCATTTGCTACTAACAAATTACTCATTAAATTAAACAAATCATCATTACAATCTAATATATTTATTTTATGTTTGAAACTACATTTAATATAATGCTTTCTTAAAAATTTTGGTGACTTATATAATTTATTACATAACATACATTTATGCATTGTTTATTTAACTAAAAAAATAATAATCTATTGCTATTCAATTTAAAATTGACTTTTTAAAATTTATAATAATATACTTATACATAATGAATAAACTTGACAATAATTTATCTACAAATATGAAGATAGAAAGTATACAAAAATCTCCAAAAAATGACACAAAGAAAAGGAAGAAAAAGAAGTCTTACAAAAGTCTTATGAAGTCAATAATAAAAAGTAAATTAACAGATGAGGAAAGAATAGAAAAACAACGAAACAAACTTGATAAAATTTTAGTTGATGCTAATTTTAAAAAGGTAGATGTTATTTAAAATTCATCTTCTTAATGTAATACATAAAATTATTTAATTTAGAAATAACATAACAACTGTCGTCATCTTTTAATTTTTTTGCTATAGTAGTGTGATCAACATAAATTTCATCACTTATTTTTCTTAAACTTTTAAAAAAGCTTACTTCTTTGTCTGGATAAATTACCAAGTAATTTAAATGCTTCATATATGATTCAAATTTTTTGTATGAGTCCAATTCCATTACTTTCATATATATATTTATCTCTAATTCATTTATATATGGCTTTAACTAAATTATTACCTAATTTTTTTAAACTTGCCGCCGGTGGATTAGGTATTTTTGGAATAACAATGATACCAAATTATATACAACCAACTAATCAAGATAATATACAATCTTTGCAATTGGTAGATACAAAGAATAGTGGTTCTCTTTTTAAGACATATGTAAAACCTAAATTAATTATAGAATTATTAAAAATGTATAAATGGCAAACAGGATTGGCCGTTTCAGGTTTAGGTTCGTTGTTTTTTATGAAAACATTCGGACTAGACAGTTTAATGTATGCATCTCGCCGTCAATTAAGTAATGGAATAAGTAATTTAACCAAATCACTAACATTTATAATTGATAATATGAGTGATTTTAAAAAAAATGTATACAGTAGGTTTGATTTTTTATCAAAACAAATGACCTCTAATCATAATAATGTAAATTTGGTGATAAAACAAAAAAGCGACGAAATAAAGTGTGAAATAAAAGATATAAAAGGTAATCAAATTAAAACAAATGGTATGTTAAATATAATGTCCGATAAAATAAATGTAATAGAAGAACAAGGTAAATTTATTAGTAAAGGTGTTTATTTATTATGCAATACTGTATTAAGTGATCCACAAAATATAAATAGTGATCAACTCGAACAATTAAAAATATATAACCAATTTGATAACGTAAATAAAAGAACTACATAAAAGACACTTTATATTTCGCTTATTTCTATAACATTTTCTCCTGTTTCCATAGGCTTAAAACGCTTTAATAGTAATAACAAAAATTTATCTATATTATAGGGTGATATTTGTGCGTGTTTATTATTTGTAAAATTTAATACTCTCTTATACATTGGCAACGTATTATCTTCATATACTACTTCAACAATGATTTTGTTATTTGTCCATAAGCTATGAACCATATTTGCTCCGTGTGGAGTTATGATAATATCATTGTTTTGAAATACTTTTATTTGCTCTTTTAATGTTAAATCTTCCAAATATACGATTCCATTATATTTTAAACAAGGTTGTTCAATTAAAATATTATCTAAACCATCTAATAACGAATTAGAGTTATTTTCATCAAACTCGCCTTCATTATGTAACCAAGTTTTTCGAAAACTTCTATAGTCTGTTTTCCTATCTACTATAATTATATTATTATTAAATGGTCTATCTTTTTTTTCCAATTCATAATGCTCCAGTATTTCAACTAAAAAGAGATCTAACATTCTTTGTAAACATTCATCACTGAAGATTTTTTCACCTTCATATCTACCAGGATAATACAAAGAACTATTCCACAAAGAACGATGATTCTCATTTTTTAACTTATTCACATACACATCCTTTATCAGAAAAACTTCATTTTCTTCCAATAAATGTTCAAAATATGTGTTACCCTTTATTACAATATTCATAAACTCGCCATATACCCCACTAAATTTACTCTGTTCCTCATCTATATTTTTTAAATTTTGATCGGGATACATCTCAATATATCTTTGTCTTACAAATATATTGAAATTATCCAAGCATCTTTCATCCTCTATTATTTCACGTTTAAGCATATATGTAGAAAAAACACCCTCTAATAGTGCGTGAACAAAACAAGAATGTAGTGTATCCATCATTATTAATGGATTTTCTATTATTTTTGTATGTTTAATATTGTTTGATGATACTGTATAACGATCCAAATATAATTCTGCTTCTTCTAGCTCTGATTGTAAAAGAAAACCATCCTTCTTTGACCAGTAAACATTTCTTAAATGTAATATTTCCTTTAACATTATAATAAAAAAATATATCTTATTTTTAACTATATTTTTTATTTAACTATCAAGTGCAAGATTTGCTAACTCGTCTGCTCTTTTATTGAAACTTCTTTTAACATGATTAAATGTTATGTGATCAAAAACGTGACCTTTTTTGAAAAATTCATCTTTTGGATGTAGGACATCTTGGATTTTATCATATATTGCCTTCATATTTTCATTTTTTACCTTCCATTTTCCATTTAATTGTTCTACTACCAGTTTTGAATCACCATAAATATTTACCTTTTTAATATTATTTTCAATACATAACAATATACCCATATACACACCCATATATTCCGCAACATTATTAGTATATACTCCTATAGCCTTGTTATATGTTAAAACTTCCTTTTTATTTTCATCATATATAACACCACCGAAAGAAGCTGGTCCTGGATTACCTCTACTTGCACCGTCAAAATATAATGAATGCATATAATATTATATTTTGATATTTTTAATTTGTATTCAATTTATTTTATTTATAGTCGTCGTGTTGTATTTTTTCTTTTAATTCTAAAATTTTTTTTGGTAAAATTTCTATGTGGTATAGGAGGAGGTTTATTTTTTCTGGTTTTTTTTCCTCTCCTTCTTACTATTTTTCTAGTTTTATTACCTCCACCTATAGTTAGACCACTATTATTTGTAGAGTCAAAATTTTCTGTAGCAGCAGCCATTAATCCTTCCATTTCTGTATATTCATCATATACAGCTAATTTTATTAATTCTGTTGGAGTTATTTCAATATTTCTATCTAATAAAGTATTTATGATTTGATTAATATATAGACTTTTGTTACCTTCTATGTTTGAAAGCTGTGCTGCATTTTTTATATCAAATTTGCCATTTTTATCTAAAACTCTAATATCTCTATTTTGTGGATTTTCTTCAGAATCTTCGGCATAAAAATGTTCACAAATAAATTCACAATTATAGCATTGATGAACACCTGTAGTCCATACTCCTGTATCATCTGTTAAAACTTCTGTTTCATTTACTGGAATAAATGATGGTGGTGTGAATTTACATATTGGACAAATACCAGAAGCAGAAGCAGAAGCAGCTTCCGCCTTTGTTTCACTGCTTTTTTGATCTATTTTTTTTTGTAAAAATGCTTCCGTTTTTATTTCTTCTGATCTTAGTTTACCTATGAGTAAACTGACTGCATTATCAATTTTCTTAAAAAAAGTAGTTCTATCTGCATATTCCCTTAAATTATTAATTTCTGAAAATATTCTTCCATTAAAATAAAAATACATATCATCAACACAATCTATAAAAATTATAATATGATTCTTAAATTCACCTGGTAAATTTATTAGGGTTTGTATATCAAGAGATCTATGTTGAATTTGTTCCAATATTTCATCCTCATTTTTTTCGGCACCGTCACCAGAAATCTCCCGAAAATCGTTTAAATTATTAACATTATGGTAAGGTTTATTATTAATACAATAATTATATTTTACAATTACATATCCAGCTGATATAATTTTTCCCATAACTTCTCCTTCTACAACTTCTTCTTCTTCTTCTTCATCATTTTGTATTAATGACTCAGTTTTTATTGAATTTCTTAACATACACATATATAATGATATTGGTGTTGTATGCAATCTATGAATTGATGGTTTTTTGGAATCATATTCTATTTTTGGCAATTCGGTGCCATCAGGCATTTTACTTTCAAATCCTATATATGGCCCAATACCCGATGATTCACTTTTCGCCGACAAAGACAGCCCAACTTGTTTTAAAACATTAAACATTTTAATACCGATTAATTCAATAATATGCAAAATATTTGTTTTTAATTTTTTCAATAAAATCTTTTTACAATAACTGCTGTATTTCATATTATTTTTTTCAGCAAGGAAATTAAATTTTTGAATTAATTTATCAACATTTATTTTTTTAATACCATTATTAATATTGTCTGTAGATTGTGTAATACTTATATTTATAGTTTTATCAACTTGTTCTTTTTCTTTTAATAAATCTCGCATTTGATTTAAAAGAGAACAAAAGTCTGTGGCTTCCTTTTCATTTTTCGGTTTATTAATTATTTTAAGTAAATTATACATTTTTTTTGCCAAAACTTTTATTTTTTTTATTAATGCTGTGTATTTCGGATGTTCTTCTGGAACACTGTTTATATGATACATAAAAAGTAAATATTCACTAACTTCCTTATAAATAACACTTTCATTTAATTGTATTTGATTTTTATTCCCATTATGGTAATCATAAAATAACGGTTCCCCGCTAAAAAACAAAAAACTCTGTATTCCGGGAATTTCCAACTCCGTCTCCTCGTCCTTTACTATTTCTACTGGAGTTACTTGGTTTGCATCTAACATTATTGCAGTATTAACATTGACAAAATGTTTAAAACCACCACCGGTCATACTAGGTAATAGCTGTTGTATAAAAGTTTGTAACATAATAAATTGTTGTGTATGCACGGGAGTATGACTTTCAGTTATAGATTGATCATATAATGTATAAAAAAGATTCGGATTCATCAAATCCAAACCTAAGTAATGTTCTAGTTTTGTAAAATCAAACCCATCGGTATTTGGAATCTTATCACTCTGTTCATTTAAGTTGCTATAATATAAATGTAATTGATTTTTAACATAATGATACAAATTATTTAAATTTTTAGATATAG
>MDTD01197272.1_pt1 | contig 14964 bp, 12 predicted proteins | sample 811221 | NCBI WGS metagenome assembly MDTD01 (sample SAMN05326646, study PRJNA326480) | marine metagenome | isolation source: seawater | place: Pacific Ocean: South West | collected 2011
CAGCCGACACCCAGCGCGAGGGTGTCGAGCAGGTGCGCCAGCTCCCGCACCGCCAGCCGCACCACCCCGACCGGCCGCCCGGAGCGGTGCGCAACGCGCAGCCCGAACAGGGCGCGACCCAGCGTCCATCCGACGGCATGCGGCAGGACCAAGCGGTTGACCGCCATCGCGAAGAGCGCCACCCCCGCAACGGCGGTGAACACCCATCGCATCGCGTCGTCGGCCGGAGTCGCCAGCGCCAGCAGCGCCGCGGTCGCGACCACCCCGGCACCGGGCAGGGTGTCGACGAGCAGCGCGCCCACCCGGGCGGACCAGGAGGCCGGCACCGAATCCGGTGTCGACGCGGTCTCCGAATGCTCCGGCGTCGTGTCCAGCACCGCGGTCACGACGTGACCTGGTCCAGGTTGGCGATCCGGTACTGCCCTTCGTCCAGGGCCATCGTCGCCCGCAGGCGGTAGCCGACCTGGTTGTCGGTGGCCTCGACGTTGGAGATCTTCACCCGCATCGCCACCAGCACGTTGATGCTGCCGTCGTCGTTGTGCCGCTCGACCGCCGCGCGCAGGTCGTCGACCACGACCGTGGCGTTGGCGGCCTGGTACGCCTCGGCGAGCACGCTGCTGTACATGCCGGCCTGCACGCCGAACTCGCCGGTGGAGCACTCCAGGATCTTCGACTGCGCGGCCGTCATCGCCGCGGTGTCGGGCGCCTGGGTGGCTGCGACGCAGTCCTTGGCGGCGGCCAGCGCGGCCGCGTCGGCTTGGGCGATCTCGGCGGCGCGCTCGTTGGCCCGCCACGCCAGGTACCCGCCGGCCACCGCGGCTCCGGCGAGCAGCACCAAAGACGCGCAGACCGCGGTCAGCCAGCCGCGACCGAGCCGGGTCGGGCGGCGGTCCGCGTGCCGGCCGGCGCCGACCGTCGCGTCCTCGTTTGCAGGGTCGTCGGCAGCGGGGCTGTCGGCGTCGGCGTCCCCGGGCGCAGGGTCGGCGGCGGCAGGGCCCTCGGTTTCGACCTCGGAATCCTGGTCGGCGGTCGCCTCCGCCCCGGCATCGCCGGCGGCGGATTCGTCAGCTTCTGCGTCGTCTGCGGTGGATTGGTCGTCAACGACCGTCGTGTCTTCAACTACCGTGTCGTCGTCAGCTGCCGCCGGGGTGTCCTGCGGCGCGCTGTCAGCGTCGGCGTCGGTGGTGGGGTTCAGCCGGCTGGTGCCAGCATCTCCTTCCATCCGTCGTCTCCTGGGTTGCTCGAATTGCTGACGTTGTACCGGACGCCATCCGGGCCGACCACCTCGCCGCTGCTGGGGTTGTAGGCGGCGGTGGTGCCGGGCGGGCCTTGCGCCGGAGTGTAGATGCACGGGTTGGGCTGCTGTCCACTGCAACTGACGGTACCCGAACCGGGCGGGCTGACCGGGTCGCTGATCGGCGCCGTCGACTGCGGCGGCGGCAGCTTGTCGGCCGGCAGCGGGTTGGTGCCGTTGTTGATCGACGGGGCCGGGATCACCCGGCCCGGATCGACGCCCTGGTCACACCGCGCGCCCGGAGCCGGGCAGGCCAGAATCTGGTTCGGGTCGCCGTACCACGGGTTGGTGCCCAGCGGCACGTACGGCTCGTCGCTGCGGCACTCCGCCGGGGTGGCCGCGCGCTTACCGGGCACATCCACGCACGGATAGTTGCGCGCACCGCGAACAGCATTGCCCTGGAAGTCTTTCGGGATCTTGCAGTACGTGCCGGACGGCAACGGCGCGCGGCTGGTGTCGGCGGGCGAACGCCATTCCGAGGCCGGCAGGAAGCCGGTCATACACGGCGGCGGCAGGTTGATCGACAGACCGAAGTGCAGCAGGCCGCCGTCCTCCATGATCGACCCCATCTGCAGCAGCGACGCGCCCTGCGGGTAGATCACCAACGTCTGCTCGATGTTCTTGTTGTAGCGCTTGAGCATGTCGGACACCACGGCGAGGTTCGCCAGGGTCTGCGGTAACGCCTCCTGGACGTCACTGAACACCGTCGTCACCTGATCCAGCGTCGGTGCGGCGTTGCGCAGCCCGTTGCGCAGCGCGGCGTCCTGCTGCGCGGCCTGGGAGGCGATGACGTTCAGGTTGCGCGACCACTGGCCGATCGCGTCCCCGGAGTCGACCTGGCTCTGCAGGATCGGCTCCGCGTTGGCGATGATGTCGTTGACCTGCGGCAGGTTCTCCTGGAAGCCGCCGGCGAGGTTCGTCGTCGACTCCACCAGGCGCTGCAGCGCAGGTCCCAGACCGCCGACGGCCAGCGACGTCTCGGTGAGCAGGGTGTCGATCTTCTCCTTCGGCAGCACGGCCAGACCCTTGTTGGCCGCATCGAGCGCCGGGCCGACCGGCGCCGGCACGGTGCTGTCGGTGATCACCGCACCGGGTTGCAGATACGGGCCCGAATCGGTGTCGGGCACCAGGTCGAGGTACTGCTCACCGATCGCCGACACCGAATGCACATCCGCCCGCACTTCTTGGGGGATGCGGTAGTCGTCGTCGATGCGCATGGTGGCCCGGGCGCCCGACTCGGTCGGCTCCACGGCGGTCACCTTGCCGATCTGGGTGCCGCGATAGGTCACGTTGGCCGTCTCGTACAGACCGCCCGAACTCGGCAGCTGCGCATAGAGCGTGTACTGGCCGATGCCGGCCAGGCTGGGCAGACGCAGGTAGTACAGCCCGAGCACGGCCAACGCGATGACGGTGAGGACCGTGAAGAGCAGCAGCTGCAGCCGTATGAACCGGGTCAGCATCGGTCACTCACCCCTTTCGATCAGCGGGCCACCCGGCACCGAGTTCGGGTTCGGGGTGAACCGCACGTCCGGGATCATCGTGCTCGGGTCGCGGCCCCACGACTGCTCGAGGGCGCGCAGCATGCCCGACACACCGGTTCCGGACAGGAAGCCGTTGTCGATGGCCGACAGCGTCAGGTCGATCAGGATCGACGTGTTGATGTAGTCGCCGCGGATCACCTTGTCCACGTTGCCGATCGGGTACGGCGCGGTCAGGAAGATCTGCAGGGCGCCCAGCAGGTACGGCCCGGACTTGCCCAGCTCCCGCAGCGGGCGCTGGAGGTTGGCCAGGTTCGTGTTCAGGTTGTCGCTGGCCGGGGCGAGCATGCCTTCGGCGGCGTTGCTGATCCGGCCCACCGCCTCGACGGCGTCGGCGAACTGGTCGCGGGTGTCGGCGAAGTACTTGATCAGCGGCGGGAACTCGGTGAGCACCCGGTCCAGCGTCTCGTCGCGCTGGGCGACGATCGCCAGCAGACGGTCGGTCGAATCGATCGCCCGGGTGATGTCGTCACGCTGCCGGTTGAGCTCGTCGGTGAACGTGTCGAGTTGGTTCAGGAACGTCCGGATCTCGTCGGCGCGCCCGTTGAGCACGTTGAAGACCTCGGTCTGGATGGTCTCCAGGTTCGCCACGCCGCCACCGGTCAGGATCGTGGCGATGCTGGCCAGCACCCGCTCGGTGGTGGGGAACGCCGACGCGTTCTTCAGCGGGATCGTGTCGCCGCTCTTCAGCATCTGCGCGGACGGGTCCGGCGGCGGATCCAGCTGGACGTGCTGCGAACCCAGCAGGCTGGTCTGGCCGATCTTCGCCAGCGCGTTGGCGGGCAGCTCCACGCTGGGGTCGACGTCCAGCGTCAGCGTGGGCACCCAGTTCTTCAGCTCGATGGCGCGCACCCGGCCGACGTAGACGTCGGCCACGCGTACGCGGCTGTTCACGTTGAGCGCCAGCGTGTCCGGTATCTGCACGTAGATCGTCTTGGCGCCGGGCCCGGTGCCCGGACCGCCGGGCAGGGGCACGTTCGAGATGCCCTGCCACCCGCACGAGGTGAGCATCAGCGCCGCGGCGCCGAGGGCCACCACGCGCTTGGGGAGTTTGCGCCAGCTGACTTTCGAGAGTTTCACAGGTCAGCCTCCCGACTCTGCCGGCAGCAGCGGCCCTGCCGGGGCGGCCGGCGCCGGTGCCGCCGGCGGCGCTGCGGGGGCGATGGCGCCCAACGGGTTGCCCGGGACGACGCCCGGCGCGGGTGCAGGCGGCGGGGCCGGCTGCGGGTACCACGGCGGCGGCAACGGGTTGTTCTGGTCGAACGCGTTCGGCGGGCCGGGCAGGTTGCCGTCGCGCGTGGTGCCGAACGCCGGCGGAGCCGGCGGTGGGACGATGTCGGGGCCACCCATCAACTCGTTGAGCGACTCGGGGGTGAGCATGTTCTGGGTGAACGGCTGCACCTCGACGCCCTGCATACCGGGCGCGACGATCCAGCCGGGCTCGTGGTTGCCGTGCGACCACAACGTGTCTCGCGACCAGATGCCGGGCACCGTCGTGTCCTTGTAGCCGGGCGGTGGGCGCAGGCGCTCCTCGGAGTAGGCGATCTGCTTGGGCAGTGTCATCGCCGTGCGCAGCTGGTTGGCGCCGAACGGCAGGTAGTTGAACTTGATCGCGTCGAGGATCGGCCCGAGGTACTGGGCGCACAACTCCGCCGACTCCTGATAACCCAGCCGGCTGCCCGCCTGGATCGCACTGCACAGGAACTGCATCGGGTTGGCGAAGTTGTTGATCACCGGCACGGTCACGATGCCACCGGCGTTCGGTGACGAGATGTTCATCAGGTTCGACGCGACGTTCGGGTAGGCGTGCAGCGCCGTCTCCAGGCCTTCGCGCGCCTGCGGCTGCAGGATCGCGGTGGTGACATCGGCGAGGTTCTGGATGTCGGTGGTCAGCACCTCACCGTTCTCGTCGATGAATCCCCGTGTGGCGTCGAGCAGTTCGTTGAGGTCCTGCAGCGCGTCCGCCACCTCGTTGTCGGTGTTGGTGAACGCGTTGGTGATCTGGGCCAGGTCGTCGTTCAGCGCGACGAACTGCTGGTCGCTCTGGTAGAGCGCGTTGACGAACAGCGCCAGGCTCTTGATCACGCTGAAGAAGTCGCCACGGCCCTCGTTGAGCGTGTACAGCGCCTCGGACAGGTTGGTCAGCGTGCGGTTGAGCTGCTGGCCCTTGCCGGCGAAACCGTCGGCCGCCGACTCGATGATGTCGCCGAACGGACCCTTGGGTTGTTCGGGGGTCGGCCCGAGATCGGTCAGCAACCGGTTGATCGAATTGCGCAGGTCGTCGTACTCGACGGGGACCTGGGTGCGGTCCAGACCGAGCACGGCACCGTCTTCGAGCACCGGGCCGCCGGTGTAGGGCGGCGCCAGCTGGATGGTGCGGGAGGCGACCAGGCTCGGGTTCAGGATCGACGCGGTGGCGTCGGCGGGCACCTTGTACTTGTCGTCGTAGTGGAAGGTGACCTTCATCTTGTCGCCGTCGGGCACGATGCTGTCGATCGACCCGACCCGCACGCCCATGATCTGGACGTCGTCGCCTTCGTAGAGGGCCAGCGTCTGCGTGAAGTAGGCCGTCACCGAGTTGGTGGTTGCCTTCTTGTAGAGGTTCCACCCGATGACCGCGGCGATGATCCCGAGGATCAACACCACGGCGATGAGGATCACCGAGGCGCGGGACAGGCCGGACAGTTTGAGGTTCCGGACGTTGAAAATCGTCGACATCTCTCTCCTCCCCTAGCCTTGCGATCCCGGCGGGAGGAACGGCGGGTTGCCGGGCAGCGGCGGCTCACCGGCCGGCGGCAGCGTCAGGCCCGGCCCGGGTGGCGGCGGGGGCCCGTCCAGAGCCGGGGGTAGCGGCGCGATGCCGGGGGTGAAGTCCGGCGCCGACGGCTGAGGCTCGAGCGGAACGGTGCGGGCTCCGGGTGGGGCCGGCGGCAACGGCACCCGCTGGCCGGGAACGGTCGGGGCCAGCTGGCCGGGGATCGCCGAGGCGGGCACACCCGGGGACGGCTGCGGTCCGTGGGCGTTGGGCGCCGACGTGGCCACGTTGGGCCCCTGTCCGGCGTAGTTCGGCCCGTACGGGTTGTCGCCGAACGGCCCGACGGTCAGGTCCGCGCAGGGCAGCGGGTTGCCCGGGGTCGGGTCGCCGCCGGGGCCGGGGGTGTAGGAGCACGGCGAACCGGGGACCACGGCCGGCCCGGGATTGGCCGGGGTGCCTTCCAGCGGGGTCGGGGCGGGCGGCGGGGCGCCGTTGGAGAAGCCGGTGCCGTTGGGATCCGGGAAGCGGAACGCCGGCAGTCCGGCGTTGCCCCAGAACTCCTCCGGATCGATGCCGCGCTTCTTGAAGGCGGCGTCGACGTAGGGGTTGCAGCAGCCAGTAGGGCGCCAGGTTGGCCAGCATCACCTTGAAGTACGGCCCCGAGGCCAGCGCCTCACCGAGCGACACGATGAACTTCGACAGCGACGTCAGCGTGTCGGAGAGGTCCATGCGGCGCTCGGAGAGCACACCGCTGATCACCCGCAGCTGCTCGAGGACGCGGTTGAGGTTGGGGTTGTCGTCGATGACGCCGCGCACCTGGGTCGAGAACGTGCCCACACGCTCGAGCAGTTGGCCCACCGCGTAGTTGCGCTCGTTGATCGCCGCCAGCAACGTCTGGGCGTTGACCAGCAGCTCGTTGATCTGCCCGCCGCGGTTGCCGAGCACGCCGGCGACCTTGTTGGCGTTGGCGAGCAGTTTCTGGATCTGGTCGTCGCGTTTGCCGATGGTGTCGGAGAACCGCGCGACCCCGTCCAGCGCCGCGCTGAGGTGCGGGTAGGTCTGGTCGATGGTCTCCGAGAGAACGTTGAGCGACTCTTTGACGGTCTGGGTGTCCCAGCCGGAGGTGTTGCTGCTGACGTCGAAGAACGCGTCGTAGATCTGGTACGGCGTGGTGGTCTGGCCCAGCGGCAACGTGCCGCCGGGTTGCAGCACCTCGGTGCCGCGGGGCTCGATCTCGATGTTGCGTCGCCCGAGGATGGTGTCGGTGCGGATGGCCGCCCGGCTCTCCTTGCCGATCTGGGTGCCGCCGAGCGCATAACCGATGACGACCTTGTCGCCGTCGATGTCCATCGACCGCACGGTGCCGACATCGACGCCGGCGATGCGCACCTTGTCGCCGTTGTTCAGCCCGCCGGTGTCGGAGAACTCCGCGTAGTAGGTGGGCGTCGCGAACAGCATCGGCACGCTGGCGAAACTCTGGCCCACCCCGATCACGAGGATCACGATCAGGATGCCCATCAACCCGTTGCGGACGCGGTTGGACCCTTCGAGGACTCTCATTTCGGCGTGCACCTACCCGTCGGCTGGCTCCACACCTTGACCTTGCGCACGGGCCCGCCGGGCTGCAATCCGTTGAGCTTCAACGTGATGTCGCACGCATAGAAGTTGAAGAAGTCGCCGTAGAGACCACCGGAACGGCCGATGACCGACAACGCGTCCGGCAGGTCGATCAGCAACTGGTTGAGCTCGTCGCGCTGATCCACCAGCGGCTGGTTGAGCACCTCGAGCTTGCTGATGGTCTGCTGCAGCAGCGGCCGGTTGTCGGCCAACAGGTCCCCGATCGTGCCGGCGGCGTCACTGATGTCGGCGACCGAGGTGGCCAGCGGATCGGCACGATTCTTCAACCCGGTGATGAGGACCTCGAAGTTCTGGATCGTCTCGTCGAACTGCTGCTGATGCTTGACCGTCGTGTCCAGCACGGTGTTGAGGTTGGTGATGACGTCACCGATGGCGCGGTCCCGGTCGGCCAGCGCATTGGTCAGCGACGCGGTCTGATCCAGGATGTCGTTGATCGTGCCGCCCTGGCCCTGGAACACGGTGATCAGCGACTGGGCGATGGTGTTGACCTTCTCGGGTTCCAGCGACTGGAACACCGGGCGGAAGCCGCCGATCAGCGCGTCGAGATCCAGCGCCGGTTCGGTGAGCTCGATCGGGATCGTCGCGCCGGCAGCCAGTCTGGTGTTGCTGTCACCGCGGGACAGATCCAGGTAGCGGTCGCCGATGAGGTTCAGGTAGCGGATGGATGCGCGGGACTCGTCGAACAGCGGCAACGACCGGTCGACGTTGAAGTCGACCTTGACCTTGCTGCCGCCCTCGATGAGGGTGACGTCTTCGACCTTGCCGACCTCGACACCGGACGCGCGGACGAACTGGCCGGGGCGCAGGCCGCTGGCGCTGGAGAACACCGCCGAGTAGCCGGTGGTGCGGTCGAAGCGCACCTGGCCGAACACGATGATGATGATCGCGGTGAACATGAGCAGCACCAGGGAGAAGGCGCCGAGCTTGATCGCGGTTCCGGTGATTTTCATGGGTTGATCGTGTGCTCCCCGACTTGGCGCCCCCACACGTACTCGGTGAGCAGCGGCGAGCCCAGGCCGATGTGGTTGTACGGGGCGATCGACGCGCCGGTGTCCAGCACCAGGAACGGCGCCGGCCACAGGTCCCGGGTGATGGGCTGCCAGCAGCCCGGCCGTCCGCCCGGCCCGCCCTTGGCGTTCACCCGCGGCAGGTTGTCGGGGAAGACGTAGGCGTTGGCCGTGCCCAGACCCAGCACCTCCGAGTTGGTCTTCAGTGAGTAGCCGTTGCCGCCGAACGCGTCGCTGATCTTGGGTTCGACGTCGTGGTAGTTGCGCATCATGCAGTAGATGGACGGGCTGTACTCGTCGAGCAGCGCCGTCGTGGGGATCAGGTCCTCGGCGGTGCGCACGAAATAGGGTGCGCCGCGCTCGAGGACGTCACCGCCGACGTTGCCGAACCCGACCGCGGCCATCAACGCCTGGTCGACGTCGCCCTGCTGTTCGTTGAACGTGCGGGCGGTCGTGACGGCGTTCTCCAGACCGTCGAACAGGTCGGGCGCCGCGTCGGCGTACACCTCACCGAGGTCGGCCAGGAGTTGGTTGTCCCGCCGGATCGTCGGCATCTGCGGGTTGACCTCGGCCAGGATCTGGTTGCCGTCGATGATCGAGTCACCGAACCGCTCGCCGAGCCCGTCGAGCGCCTCGGCGGTCGCGGTCAGGGTCTGGTTCAGCTTGATCGGGTCGACCTGCTCGGCGACCTCGACCACGGTCTCGAACAGCGTGTTGAACTCGGTGGTCACCGACGACACGTCGATGACGTCGCTGGCGGTGATCCGCTCGCTGGAGGGGTCCTTCGGGGTGGTGAAGGAGACGTACTTGTTGCCGAAGACGGTGGTCGCGGTGATGTCGGCATTGACGTTGCGCGGGATCAGGTCCAGGTACTCGGGGTTGACCTCGAGGATGATCTTGGCGCGCGGTTCGTCGTCCACGGTGACCTGTTCGACCTGTCCCACCCGGCCGATCTGCACGCCGTTGTAGGTCACCTTGGCGCCGGGATCCATCGACAGACCCGAGCGCGCCGAGATCATCGTCAGCTGGGTGCGGGGCAGGAAGTCGCCGCGGAACTGCAGATACACCACGACCACGGCCGCGATGGAGAGCAGGGCCAGCACGAGCCCGGCCACCTTGTAGGGGGGCTGGCGTTTGTTGTTGATGGGAGCCGTCATCGCCGCTACACCGTCAGGTTGAAGTTCGGGTCGACGCCGTAGAGCGCCAACGAGGCGAACAGGACCACACACACGATGGCGACCAGCGAGGCGCGCATCGACCGGCCGACGGCCTCACCGACGCCGACCGGACCGCCGCTGGCGTAGAAGCCGTAGTAGCAGTGGTTGAGCATGACGATGACCGAGATGATGATCGCCTGCACGAAGGACCAGAACACGTCGTCGGGCCGCAGGAACGTGCGGAAGTAGTGCTCGTAGGTGCCGATCGACTGGCCGTAGAACACCGTGGTGGTCACCTGCGCGGACAGGAAGCTCATGATGATCGCCATCGCGTAGAGCGGGATGATCACGACGAAGCCGGCCATGATGCGGGTGGACACCAGATACGAGATGGACTTGATGCCCATCACCTCCAGCGCGTCGATCTCCTCGCTGATCCGCATGGCGCCCAGCTCGGCGGTGGCGCCGGCGCCGACGGTGGCGGCCAGCGCCTGGCCGGCGACCACCGGGGCCGCGATCCGGACGTTGATCAGTGCGGCGAAGAAGCCGGTGAAGGCCTCGACCCCGATGTTGCCCAGCGAGGCGAAGCCCTGGATCGCGACCAGCGACGAGCCTGACAGCGTGACGAACCCGACGATCGCGACCGTGCCGCCGATGACCGCCATCGCCCCGGTGCCCATGCCGATCTCGGCGATCAGCCGCAGCATCTCGCGGCGGTAGTAGCGCAGCGCGTGTCCGATCGAGCCGACCGCGGTGATGACGAACACCGCGATGTGCCCCATCGCCTCCAGTCCGCGGCCCGGCGCGCCGGCCCACTTCTCGGCGGTGGCGACTCCGCGGGGGAACCGGGCCCGGATGACTGCAGATGTCGACACGTCAGCTCCCCGTTCCGAATCGGACGCCGATGGTCGTCAGCACAACGTTGACCGCGAACAGCGCGATGACGCACAGCACCAGGGTCTCGTTGACGGCGGTGCCCACACCTTTGGCGCCACCGGCCACCGTCAGGCCGCGATAGCAGCCGACGAGCCCGGCGATCAGGCCGAAGGTGGCGGCTTTGACGATGGAGATGACGACCTCGGGCAGGCCGGTGATCAGTGTCAGCGTGGACACGTAGGCGCCGGCGGAGACGTTCTGCAGGTAGACGCCGAAGATGAAGCCACCGACCAGACCGACGGTGATCACCGCGCCGTTGAGCAGGATCGCCACGAACGTGGAGGCGATGACGCGGGGAACGACGAGGCGGTGGATCGGGTCGATGCCGAGCACCTCGAGCGCGTCGATCTCCTCGCGGATGGTGCGCGCACCCAGGTCGGCACAGATGGCGGTCGAGCCGGCCCCGGCGACCACGAGCACGGTCACCAGCGGGCCCAGCTGGGTCACCGCGCCGATCGCCGCGCCGGCGCCGGAGACGTCGGCGGCGCCGAACTCGGCGAGCAGGATGTTGAGCGTGAAGATCAGCAGCACGGTCAGCGGGATGGACACCGCCAGCGTGGGCAGGAACGCCACCCGCATCAGGAACCAGCTCTGCAGGATGAACTCCCGCCACTGGAACGGCGGCCGCAGCAGCGCCCTGCCGACGAGCACACACATGCGCACGAAACCGCCGACGGCCTCCAGACCGGGTCTGGTCTGTTCGCGGATGTACGTGCCGAGGTTCTGAGTCGTCATCGGGCAACCCCCGCGACGTCCCGACGGCTGGCGTAGCGCACCGGTGGCACCTGTCGCACGCTCCCTTCCAGCCCCGACCCGGTCAGTGTGATCTCCGCCCTATTACTCACTGGTAGTAAGGCGGACCACCGGACTGTACCCGATGGGTTGAGCCCGACGTACTGCATCGGCACGATTGACCACCGATCTGTAAGCAAAGCCGCCCCCTCCCGACTAGGCCCGCCGCGCACCGGCTGAAACGGTTGTCGGAGAGGAACTTTCGGAGACGTCAATCTTCGCTGCCGCGCCGAACCGCGACCTCAGTTCGGTCTTGAGAACCTTGCCGGCGGGGTTGCGCGGCAGCGCCTCGACGATCTCGACCGCCTTGGGATGCTTGTAGCGGGCCAGCTTCGCCGACAGGAATTCCTCGAGCGCGGCGACGCTGATCGCCGACTCCCGCGCCGATCCCAGCGAATCCCGGACGACGACCACAGCAACGGGAACCTCCCCCCACTTGCGGTGCGCCCGGCCGATGACCGCCACCTCGACGATGTCGGGGTGGGCGGCCAGGACGTTCTCGACTTCGGCGCAGTAGATGTTCTCGCCGCCGGAGATGATCATGTCCTTTTTACGGTCGACGACCCAGATGTAACCCTCGTCGTCCTGCCGGACCAGGTCACCGGAGTGGAACCAGCCGCCCGCGAACGCTTCTGCGGTGGCCTCGGGCTTGTTCCAGTAGCCGGCCATCAGGGTGGGAGCGCGGTAGACGATCTCGCCCACCTGCCCCACGGGCACGTCATTCATGTCGTCGTCGACGATCCGGGCCGACACCGTCGGGATGACCTTGCCGACCGACCCCAGCTTGCGGATGGCGTCCTCGCCCAACAGCATGCAGGTGACCGGCGACATCTCGGTCTGGCCGAACGCGGCCAGGATCTTGGCGCCGGGAAACGTCTGCGCCATGTCGCGCAGCAGCGTGTCCGAGGCCGGCGCGGCGCCCCAGGACAGGGTGCGCAGCTGCAGCCGGCGGGGGTTGGCGCGCTGTTCGGCACACACGGCCTGCCACTGGGCGGGGACCAGGAAGATTCCGGTGACCTTTTCGTGCTGCAGGACGTCGAGCAGGTGGCCGGGGTCGAAGGCGCCCAGCGGGTAGATCACCGTGGGGCGGCCGAGCAGCAGACCGAAGACGGTGTTGCCGATGCCGGCGATGTGAAACAGCGGGACCCCGACGAAGCCGATGTCGTTGTTGATGTCCGCGCCGTTGGTGAACAGGTGCGTCATCGCCTGCCCGGCCAGGTTGTTGTGAGTCAGCACCGCCCCCTTGGGCCGGCCGGTGGTGCCCGAGGTGTACATGATCAGCGCGGGCGAGTCGTCGGGGATGTCCACCGTCGGACAGGGCGCGTTCTCGGCGACCAGATCCTCGTATCCCAGGACGCCGTCCTCGGTGGCGGCGCCGGCGACGATCACGGTGGCCAGCGCCGGGTCCAGATCTCGGACGGCGGTCGCGACCGGCGCGAGCACCGGCTCGGTGACGACGACCTCGGCGGCGCAGTCCGAGACCAGGTAGGCGATCTCGGCCGGGGTCATCCGGAAGTTCACCGGGACCGCGATCGCGCCGAGTTTGTTGACCGCCAGGACCGACTCGACGAACTCGGGGCGGTTCAACATCAAGATCAGCACCCGGTCCCCGAACCCGACGCCCCGCTGGTGCAGCGCCCCGGCCAGCGCGGTCACGCGGCGCGCCAGTTCGATCCAGGTGGTCGTCACGCCCAGATACCGCAGCGCGGTGCCATCGGGCTGCATCAGGGCATGTCGGGCCAGCTGGTTGGTCCAGTTCTGCCGACGGGCGAGGTAAGGCTGCTCGGTCGGATGCTCAGGCGTACCGGCGGGAACAGTCAACGTGTCCTGCTTCGTGGGATGGTGGCTTGCGATGCGGTGATATTTGATCAAACATGGTGTTGCCTCGGTCACAGTATGGCCCCGGCGGGCTCGCGACAAGTCTCGATCGCCACCCCGGCGAGATCTGCCCGAAAGGCCTTGCATCCGATGTACGCCCCCGTCCGCACCCGTTCGGCGGGTGCGGTGCGCCGCGAGCAGCTTTCCGACGAGGTGGCGGCGCGGCTGCGCGGCGAGATCATGACCGGCGCACTGAGACCGAACACCTTCATCCGCCTCGACGAGACCGCGGCGCGGCTCGGCGTCAGCATCACACCGGTGCGGGAAGCGCTGCGCACGCTGCGCGGTGAGGGCATGGTCGAGTTGGAGCCCCATCGCGGTCACCGCGTCGTCCCGCTCAGCCGTGCCGACATCGAGGACATCTTCTGGCTCCAGAGCGCCATCGCGCGCGAACTCGCCACGACCGTCGCCCGCCGCATCACCGCCGCGCAGATCGACGAATTGGTCGAACTCAACACCCAACTGGCCGCCGCCGCGGCGACCGGTGACGCCGATCAGGTCGCGCAGTGCGAGTTCGCGTTCCACCGGGCGTTCAACCGTGCGGGTGAGCGGATCAAGCTGGCCTGGTTCCTGCTGCATGCCTCGCGGTATCTGCCGCCGCGGCTGTTCGCGACCGACCCGGCCTGGGCGGCGGACGCGGTGGCCAGCCACGAGCAGCTGATCGAGGCGCTGCGCCGCCGCGACGACGCGACGGTGGTCGCGCTGACCGAAGGTCAGTTCACCGACGGACTGGCCCGGCTGCTGGCCTATCTGGACCAGATCGGGCTCTGGGACTGACCCGAGCCGGGGTCAGCCGGCGGCGAGCTGCTCGGCGCGGGCCTTCAGGTTGTCCGCCAGATACTCCAGGGTGTCGTTGACGGCCTTCTTCACCATCTGCTTGGGAATCGGCATCGTGGTCTCGACGTCGAGGTCGACGGTCAGCAGCGACGTGGCGCCGATCGGCACCGCGGAGAACTTCTGTTCCTGCTTGGAGAAGAAGTCGCCCTGCTGGAGCATCGTGTAGATCTGGTTCTCGCCCGGGTAGTACACCGCGGTGATGAACGTGCCGGCCTGACCCTGCACCACGACGTCGAGCCGCAGCTGGCTGGGCCGGCCGTCGTGGTACCGGGCCAGCACCCAGCATCCCTTGATCTCTTCGTTCCAGTGCGGGTAGGCCTCGAAGTCGGCGACGATCCCCATGATCGTCTCGGCGGAGGCAGCCACCTCCACGGTCTTGCTCACCAACGGCATCGGGCGAGCATATCGTCACAGCTGCGCGCGCAGCTCCCGTGCATTGCGCACCGCGTTCCCGCCGAGGTCGTTGTTGAAGTACACCAGCACATCTCGGTGCTGCGCCTGCCATTCCCGGATCCGCTCGGCCCACCACCGCAGATCCTCACCGCTGTAGGAGCCGCCGTAGAGCGCGTCCGGGTCGGGGCCGTGCAGTCGCACGTAGACGAACCCGGCGGTGGCCCTCAGCACGCAGGGCAGGTTCGCCCCGCTCATCACGACGTAGGCGGCGCCGTGCTTCTCCAGCAGGCGATAGACCTGTTCGTCGTCCCAGGAGGGGTGGCGGAACTCGACGGCGACGGGGATCTGCGCCGGCATCGCTCCGAGGAAATAGTCGAGCCGGGCGTCATCGCGCTCCAGCGCCGGATGCAGCTGGACCAGGAGCGGCCCGGCGCGGTCACCGAGGGCGCTCCAGCCACGGTGCAGGCGTTCGATCCATTCCTCCGGGGACCGCAGCCGGCGCGCATGGGTCAGCCCGCGGGCCGCCTTGACCGCCATCGTGAAACCGGGTGGGAGCTGGTCGCGCCACCGCGCGAAGCCCTCGTCGCGCGGCCAGCGGTAGAAGCTGCCGTTCAGTTCCACGGTGTCGAACTCGGCGGCATAGCGGGTCAGCCGTCGCGCAGCCGGGATCCCCTGCTCGTAGAGCACGCCCGCCCAGTGGTTGTACGACCATCCGGAGGTGCCGATGCGAACCGTCACC
>MDTD01144945.1_pt1 | contig 14963 bp, 17 predicted proteins | sample 811221 | NCBI WGS metagenome assembly MDTD01 (sample SAMN05326646, study PRJNA326480) | marine metagenome | isolation source: seawater | place: Pacific Ocean: South West | collected 2011
CTTGATGAAGTGGAAGGTCTAGACATTAATTCTGAATTTGAATATTCTTTTGCAGAGTTTTTGTTTAATCAAAAAGATGAATAAAATATTAATAACAGGTGGTGCAGGATTTATTGGCGCTCATTTAGCTAAAAGTTTAGAAAAAAAAAATCAATTAATGATTGTGGATAATTTAGAAAATAAAGGGGGCATTCCTTATATAAATAAATCTAATATCTTTATTAAAGGAAACATATTAGATAAAAAAATACTAAAAAAAATTGAAAGGTGGAAACCTGATATAATATACCATTTAGCCGCTCAGTCAGGAGGAGAAGGTGCGTACGAAGATCCAAACAAAGATTTTATTTCTAATGGTTTTGGGACATATTTAATTGCAAATCTTGCAAAAAAAATAAAATGTAAATATTTTATATATGCCAGCTCCGTTGCTGTTTATGGTTCTAATACTAAAAAAAAATTAAACGAAAAATCAAGAATTAATCCAGACTCAATATATGGAATTTCAAAATATTCTGGAGAAATGTTTGTTAGTCAAATTCTAAAAAAGACAAATATAAAAGTTAGAATTTTCAGAATTTTTAACACTTATGGACCTGGAGAAAATTTATTAAATCTTAAAAAAGGTATAGTTAGTATTTACTGTTCTTTTATTTGGAAAAAAAGACCTATGATTATAAAAGGTTCTTTAAATAGATTTAGAAATCTCACATATATTTCAGACTGTGTAAGAATTTTGATGAAAAGTATTAGTAATAAAAAATTAAAAAGATTTGAAATTATTAACCTTTCTTCGGGAGAAAAAATTATTCTTAAAGATTTAATTAAAAAAATTCTAAAAATTAATAATTTTAAAAAATGGAAAATTATAAAAAAAGATAATACACCTGGAGATTCATTTGGCACAAATACATCAAATAAATACTTAAAAAAAAAATTTAACAACTACAGATTTGTCAAATTAGAAGAGGGTTTAATAAGATATTTTAAATGGATCAAAAGAATTAATGCGAAAAATCTATCTAAATCACATCCATATCATATTGATAAAAATTACAAAATTTAGATTATTTTGTTGAATGATTGAATAGCTTTTTTCAAAATATTTTTTGTTTCATAATTTTTTTCATAATTTTTTTTTATTTTTTTAATTATAAAAGATTTTCTTTTAAGAATTAATTTGGTGTAACTTTCTAAATCTTTGATATTTTTTGCTGGAAGAACTAGTTTTTGGTGTGCTATTTGAAAATTATTTACATTATCTTTTGTAAAAGTCAGTTCTTTAAGTTTTTTTTTACTCTCACTTGTAATATTTAAATATTCAATTGTTGGCACATTTAAATTAATTAAGTCGACTGATACTCCTGAATAAAAGGATATAGCAAAATAAATTGATTTTCCAATTGCATAAGGGTTTTCATCCGAAAAAGTCCAATTTTTTTTGTAATTTTTCTTGTCAAAAATTTCGTAGTATAGTTTTTTACCTACCTCTGAATTTTCTCTAGGGTGTAATTTGATAATAATATTAAGATTATATTTATCAAGAATTATATTTTTAATATTTTTTAAAGATTTAATTTTTTCAGATAAAGGAAAAAAAAAGTTATTAGATTCTCTTGAAATAATCAGTATATTTTTTTTTTTATTTTCTAAGAGTTTAATCTTTTTATTAAATGATTTGATCCAAGATTTATCAAATTTTGGGTTACCAGTAATAAAATATTTTTTTACCTTAAATTGATGGGAATAATATTTCCTTTCATTTGGATTATTTGACCAAAGAAAATGATAGGAGTTTGTTTCTTTTTGAAAACTTTTTTTGTAAGTGCTAAATATTTTATAATCACTTCCGTGAAAAAGAGAAATTTTTTTTTTATGAAATATTAATTTTGAAATACTATTAAAATATTTTTTTTGTTCTTCTGTTATATCATAAAATAATAAATCATAACTATCAAAAAAATATTTAATTTTATCATTGTCTTTTGAATAAAAGAACAATTTTGTGTTGATGTATTTTTTTGTTAAAAAAGCATTTATAAAATTACTCTCTCTTTTTAAAATCTTAGAAAAAAATAACAAAATTTTGTTAAAAAAAATATTTTTTTTTGTAAGTTTTGCAAATTTATCAAATTCAAATTTATAAACAATATTTGAGCTCTCACTTTTTCTTATTATTATGTTATCAAATATTTTATCAGAATTTTTAAAAAGATTATTTTCATTATTGAAATCTAGTAAATTTCCTACTTTCGGAATTAACATATCAATCTGGATTTTTTTTTTCTTTACTTCTTTAAGAAGAGGAAGGGCGGTATCAAGAAGAGATATACTTGGTGAGCATATAAATAAAATTTTTTTCATTATATTTTAAATAATATTTGGGATTGTTATTAATAGATTTATAGTCTATAAAATTATTTTTTCTACTTATATGTTCAATATTTGAACATTTAAAGTAAATTAAAAAAATTATGAGAAAAAAACTTGTTATTCCTATAGAAATTAAATCTAGAGAATTACTACCAGCACTTTATTTGTCTAAAATATTCTTAAAAAATGATTGGGATGTCTATATTGGCCAAAAACAACAAATTTTTCCATACATCAAAATTTTTTCAGAGTCAGTTTTTTTTTTGAAAAGTATTGTTCCAGGGGAAAAAACATTAATTCAGAAGATAAAAAGGGCAGGTCATTTTATAGCTACAAGTGATCCAGAGGGTTTATCGCCAAATCCACCGGGTATACTAAGTGTGCCATCCCGTTTTAGCGATGAAACTATAGAATTGACTGACATAATTTTTTTTTGGGGAAAAAAATATTATAGTGATTTTAAGAAAATTTTTGGCTCACAATTAAAAAAAAAATAGTTTCAGGATCTCATATTTTTGATTATTGGAAGTTTATTGGAAAAAAAAAGCCAAAAAAACAAAAAACTATTTTAATAACTACTAGTTTGTCATTAGTTAATTCTAATCAAGATTATTTCACTCTGATGAAAGATAATTACAAAGAGGGGTTAAAGAAAGATCATGTAAATCTTCTAAAAAGACAAATAAAAATTCAAAAATTTGCTTTTTTGAAATATCAAGAATTACTAAAACAATTTGATAAAAAACCATTAGAAAAAAAAATAATTTTGAGGCCACACCCAGCAGAAAATCTTGAATTTTGGCATAAATTTAGGAAAAAATTAAAAAATATTGAACTTATAATTGACAATAAAGATAAGCTTGAAAATCAAATAACAGATGCAAGTCATGTAATCCATTTTGGAAGTACTTTGTCTTACCAGGTTAGGGCTAATAACAAAATACCTATTTATTATCCAAAAATAAATGTTAACGATTTAAATAAAAATTTTAACAGAGATGTTGCTGATATTTCTCATGAAGTAAAATCTGCAACTGAATTACATAAAAAATTAATTGGGAATAGCTTTAAAAAAAAGAAAAGTAATCTAATATGTCAAAATAATATTGAAGGTTTTTCTAAAAAAGACTTATTTTATTCATCTAAGATAATTTATAAAAATATTAATAAAAGATTTAAAAAAAAAACTTTCTTAGATAATGATCCGTTCAATTATAGTTTTTTTATTTTTTTAATAATTTACAAATTTAAAAATCTTGTTGCTAGGTTTTTAGCTATTTACTTTAGTTTTATACCTTATATTGAAAAAAGGTTTGGTCTTCAAAAGGGGAGAATTAAAGGAAAGAACTATAAGTGGTCAGCAACTAATAAAAAAGAACTTTATGAATTTTATAAACAAATAAAAATTTCTGATACTGAAATAAAGATTAAAAAACATTTTTCAGGATTTTTTAAAATTTCGCAAAAATAGAATAGTTTAAATTATTGATATTTTCTTTTTTTAATCTAAATTTATGTTACTAGTAATTATGATTAATAAGTATTACCTATTAGCAAAAAAAAAAATTGTATAAATTGAATCGAAGTATTACTGGTCGTGATACATTAGAAACACTTAAAATAATTAGAAAAAATTTTCCAAATTTGAAAATCAAAGCAGTAAAATCAGGCACAAAAGTATTTGATTGGAATGTACCAAAAGAATGGAATGTAAAATCTGCTTTTTTAAAAGATAAGAATAATAAGAAATTAATCGATTTTAGTAAAAATAATCTTCATTTAATTGGTTATTCCTATCCATTGATTAAAAAACTTAAAAGAGACGATGTCGCTAAAATTATAAACGTTAATAATAAAAGAAAAAAGGCCATACCTTACATTACATCTTATTATGAAAAACATTCAGGCTTTTGTGCCAGTTATGATTTTAAAAAAAAATTTTTAAAAAAATACAATAAAAACGATGTATTTGAGGTAAATATTGATACTTCTTTCAAGTCAAATGGAAATTTGTATTATGCTGAATATTTATTAAAAGGAAAAAGTGAAAAAGAGATTTTAATTTCTTGTTATATTTGTCATCCTAGTTTAGCAAATAATGAATTGTCTGGACCTATTGTTACAATGGCTTTAATTAATTATTTCAAAAAGAAAAAACTAGATAAATCTATAAGATTTATTTTTGTTCCAGAAACTATTGGGGCTATTACTTACTTATCTAAAAATTATAAAAATTTAAAAAATATAATTGGTGGATTTCAGCTAAGTTGTATAGGCGATGATAGAATGCATTCTTGTATTTTTTCTAAATATGGCGACTCCCACTCAGATAAAGCATTAAAATCAGCTTATAAAAAATTAAGAATTAAGTTTAAAGAATATCCATTTTTAAAAAGAGGATCTGACGAAAGACAATATAATTCTCCAAATATCGATTTAAAGATAGCTTCAATTTGTAGATCAAAATATGGAACATATCCTGAATATCACACATCAGATGATAATTTTAATTTAGTAACAAAAAGAGGTTTAGCTGGAGGTTTTAAAGTAGTCAAAACAGCAATTGAAAATTTCCAAAAAAAGATAATTCCTCAAGCAAAATTTCCGTGTGAGCCTAAAATGAGCAAGAGAAAATTATATGAGACACTTAAGGTAAAAAAAATAAGTAGACTTGAAAAAAATTATCTCCATTTTTTACAATTTGCAGATGGCAAAAATGATTTAAATGACATCTCTAAATACATTAATCTTAATAAAAAAGATGTATATTTAATATATTTAAAATTAAAAAAAATTAAATTATTGGCTTAAAGGTATAAATGCAAAAAATTAATAAAAAGATAAAAAAATTCAAAAAGGAAGGATTTGTAAAGTTTTCTAAGATCTTAGAAAATAAAAAATGTAGAGATTTATATTTAAGATTAAAAAATAATAGATCTTGGAATAAAGAACTTTTTATGAGTGAGAAAGTTTTTCAAAAAAATCCTCAAATGAAAAAAACTAATCCAGGAAAAGGTATTCAAAATCTTATAGATGAGTATAATACTGATTTTATTGAAAAGAATGATCTTATTTGTAAATTTTTGAATGAAGTTTTGGGTAATAATTGGGAAATAATCCTATCAAAATTTGTAGTAGCTGTACCTTATTCTTGGATGCCCAAATACGTGAGATCTTTTCATAAAAATGCTTTAATCTCAAATTTTAATCCATTCATCAAAAAAAGGTTTAGAGACGTAACTTACTTTCATGGCATTGATTACCACATGGACTCACGGGATAATAAAGGTGGTACTAACAAGTTTATTACAATGTATATCTATCTTAATGATGTAGATTTAAAGATGTCTCCATTAAATGTTATTAAAAAAAGTCATAAATTTGGACACACTACCTTTCCTCATTTAATTAAAACCAATAAAAAAATTAAAAATGAGATTTTTTATAAGAAGAATAATAAAGATAAATTTCGAAAATTCAAAAAGGAAACTTTAACCGGGATTACAGGTTCTGTTTATTTTTGGACGAGTAACACTTTACATGGAACAATGCCATCAAAAAAACCATCAAACAAATTTAGAATATCAGTAAGATACCTTATAAAAAAAAGCGATAAAAATAATAAAATAAATTTAATAGACAAAATTATAAAAAATAACAAGATATTAACTACCAATAAAAAAAGATTTAAAGCAAAAAGAATACTTATCTAATTTTATACAATAAATTTTTACCTCTATTTGACTTGATAATTTGACTTACATAATCAAACATTTTTTTTGATTCAATTGTTCTTAATCCAGTCTTAACACCAGGTGCAAAGCCTTTATAAATATTTTCTTTCCATAATAATCTTCCAGTTGGATTTACAAATGTGATAATATTTCTATCTAATCTTCTTACGAATATTGAATATTTTTTTAAACTTTTTTCTCTTTTGATATTTACATAATCACCTTTGAAGATTTTATGGTATCTCCAATGCGCATTATTAACCTCTTCAATATGATGATAAAAAGTCATTGAATGTTGATCTTCTAAATCTATTACTGCTATTTTACCATTTATCTTTTTAAGAATTCCGAATGGAGATTCCTCACTATAAGCACTAAAATTGTCTAAATTTTTAAAAAGGTTTTTCTTTTTTCCAAAAATACCAAATGAATACACTGGATGCCCAGTTCTTATTTCAGAAAAATTATTTCTAAATTCTTCAGACATTACTCCCATCTGAGATTTTGTTTTATTAATGTCAAATATTTTACCTTTAGTAAAATCAAAATTAAATAAAGGCATAATTAATGTTCCTTCTTCACCTAATAGATTTAAAAAAGATTTTATTACGGTTTCATTTAAATTTTTCTTTAGATTTAATTTTCTAAGCTTAAGAAGAATTCTTCTTAAATTTGAGTGTAATAAAATAGTATCACCCCGATTCACTTCACTAAGTGACCACTGGTAAGATAAATCATCAATTATAAACTGTGACATTTTATTATTAATATATTAAAATTTATATCAATTTTTTATTTATGTGTTAATTAAAACCATGCAAATAAAATTATACAGATCATCAACTGTCGGAATAATTAGTGGTAATTTTAAATTATTAGCAGATCCATGGTTAACTGATGGAATATATTTTGGTTCATGGTCACATTACCCATATTATGATTTAAAAAGTAATCTTGATGAAATAAATTCTTATAACGCGATTTATATAAGTCATATTCATCAAGATCATTGTGATGATAATACTCTAAAATTAATAAGAAAAGATATTCCTATATATATTCACAAATTTCACTCAAAAGCGTTAAAGTTTAAACTTCAAAATTTAGGATTCAAAGTACATGAACTAGAAAATGGAAAAAAATTTAAATTATCAGAAACCTTGAATATTAATATTTATGCAGCTGATAATTGTAATCCAGATTTATGTTATAAGCTTTGGGGTTGTGCTGACTTAAACGTCAAAGATGCATCTCAACAAGTTGATACACTAGCATTATTTGACAATAACAAAGAAGTTATCCTTAATTTAAATGACTGTCCTTATGATTTAGCAAAATCTACTTTTGCATCTATTAAAAAAGAATATGAAAAAATTGATTTATTATTAACTGGTTATGGTGGGGCTGGACCTTATCCGCAATGTTTTGACAACTTAAATATAAAAGAAAAAAATAGAGAAGGTGAAAAAAAAAGAAACTCTTTTTTAAATTACGCTATTAAATATATTGAGGAATTTAAACCTGATTATTACTTGCCTTATGCAGGCACCTACACTTTAACTGGTAAGCTATCTAATCTTCAGAATCTTAGGGGGGTCCCGACAACTGATGAAGCTTTTTCATTTTTAGAAAATTATATAGATAATGATTATTTATTAAGAAAAAAAGTTAAACCAGCTAAAATTAACAATGATCAATTATTTGACATTAGTCTTGGTGAAAGTAGTCAAAGCTATAAAAAAATAAATGTCGACGAGTATCAGGATTATATAGACAGAGTACTATCTAAAAGAAATTTAGATTATGAAAATGATCCTTTCCCAAGTTTTGATGAAATTTATGACTTATGTAAAAAAGCTCATATAAGGTTTGTGGATAAAAAGTTAATTAATAGCGTCAAATTACAGACGGAAATATATTTGAAGGTCCAAGAAAGGCTGATCAAAATATCTAAAAATGACTCAAATCTTGAAGTTATCAAAAATATTGAAGGTTACAATTTTGATAAAAAATATATAATCTATGATTTAGATATGAGATTACTTAAAAAACTTTTAATGGGTCCGAGGTTTGCTCATTGGAGTGAGGCTGAGGGCGGTTCACACGTTAGATATTTTAGAAAACCAAACATAATGGAATCTGCTTCAGTAATGAGTATGTGTAATTTTTATATCTGATAATAAAGAATACATTTGCTTAGATGTTTAAAAAAATTGAAATTTGGGTATTAGGCTTAATAATTGTAATATTTTTTATTGTTTTAATTTTTTTTGGTGCATTATTAAGAAGTGACAATTTAGGAAGTAAAAGATTTCCTAATTTACAAAAAGTTGCTGTATTTTTATCAGAGATACCTTACAATTTAAAAACTATAATCATAAACATTAAAGATCCTGGTGACTCATTAAGAGTTGATAATCCAAGACATTTAAATAAACAAAAATTTACAAGATATATTGATACTTTTAGAGACGAATTGCTCATATTAGCTAGATATGATCAAAAAATGAAAAAAAGCGTTGTTGAAATAATAGATTTAAATAAATTTAAAATTTTACATCAATATAAAATAAACGTGCATAATATAAATAAAAAAACAGATACTTCTCGATATGAATTTTCAAGACTTAATATCGATCACAGCCCATCCAGGTATGAGTTTGGTCATCCACTAATTCTTGATGATGGTTCGTTGATAGCTCATGCACAATATTCTCCAATTTTTAAAGTTGATTTTTGTGGAAAATTATTATGGGTTAACGATGATGATAACTTTCACCATGCAATTAATTTAGATCATAATAATGATATTTGGGTTCCAACTAAAATGTATCCTTATTCTGATTTTGTCAGTTATTACAGACAAGATAAAAAATATTATGATGACGCCATAACAAAAATAAATTTATCGGGAAAAATTACTTATCAGAAGTCATTATCTGAGATTTTGATAAAAAATAATATTGTTGGTGAAAATTTGTTTCTAACAGATGATCCTTTACATTTAAATGATATAGAACCCGCTTTGACTGATGGAACGTATTGGAAAAAAGGAGATGTTTTTTTATCAATCAGAGATTTAGGATTAGTAGTTTTATTCAGACCGAGTAACGAAAAAGTTTTGAAAGTCATCAAAGGAAATTTTTCAGGACATCATGATGTTGATATTTTGAATGATAGTCAAATTTCTATTTTTAATAATAATTCAGTTGGTTTGGATGATAAATTTTCTGAAATATTAATTTATGATTTTGATAAAGAAAAAATTGAAAAAAAGTATTCTAAAATATTAGAGAGCTTAGAATTTAAAACAGACTCTGAAGGATTAATAGATTATTTAAACGATGGATCATTTATTATTGAAGAACAAAATGAAGGAAGATTATTATTAATTAATAAAAATCAGGATTTAGAGTGGGAATTTATAAACAAAGGAGAAAATGGAAAGATTTATGTAATTACTTGGAGTAGAATAATTAAAGATAATTTAGTAATAAACAGTATCAAAAATTTAATTAAGAATAGAAAATGCAATTGATTTTTATAAGTGTTTTATTTTTTTTAATTCCCAACATAAGTTATGCTTATATTGGTCCAGGAATGGCTGGAGGAATAATAGTTGCAACAATTGGAGTGGTAATTGCTATTATCGCAGCCATTTTTGGTTTTTTATGGTTCCCGATAAAAAAATTCTTGAAAAATAGAAAAAAGAGACAAACTCAAATTCAAGATGATGATAATGAGATCAAGTGAAAAATATTTTTCAAACTTTGTTATTCTTAATCATTACTTATGAATTTTTAAAATATTTTAAGTTTCATCAATTGTTTAAAAATTTTATTTCTGAAATAAATTCTTTAGTAAAAATGTTTAAATCTAATAACGTTGACGATGATTTTAAACAAAAAGAAATTATAAAATTTTCAAAAAAAATATTTGCTTTAACTTTAAAAACGATAATTGTTTTAATTATTTTATCGTTATTTCTGGCAGTAAATTACTTAATAAATTCATCTTTTTTAAAATTTTTAGTTTCATTTAAAGGCATTTTTTTATCAATTATTATCTTGTTTATTTATAATTATTTAAAAAGAAAAATTTATGAAAAAGTATAATTCCGTTGAAAAAATTCTGCATAAAATAGTCTTAAGAGGATCATTTGTAAATAAAGCTCTTTTTGAAATAGAAAAATTTTTTTTTTTATCTAAAAACGATAATGATTTTATAAATAATAAACATTGTTTTATAGCTGGTTTGCCCAGAAGTGGCACAACAATACTATTAAATTTTTTATTTCAATCTAAAAAATTTTCCTCATTTAAATATATGGATATGCCGTTTATAATATCACCAAATTTATATAACAAATTTAAAAGTAAAAAAAATTTAAAATTCGTCGAGAGACAACATGGTGATGGAATAGAGGTCAATTCTGAGTCTCCAGAAGCTTTTGATGAAATTTTTTTTAAAACTTTTGATAAATCTGATCAAATTAAATACTTTAATAATTTTGTTAAGCTCAAACTGATTAGTGACCAAAAAAAATTTTATCTTAGTAAAAATAATAACAATTATAAAAGGATAGAATTTATATTAGATCAATTACAAAATTCTATCATACTAATTCCTTTCAGGAACCCTTTAGATCACTCATTTTCGCTAATGAAACAGCATTATAATTTTATAAAATTTCAAAAAAATGAAAAGTTTATTCTGGAATATATGAATTATTTAGGTCACAATGAGTTTGGTTTAGAACACAAGCCATGGAATGAACCATTAAATTATAAAAATCCTTTAACGATAAATTATTGGATTGAGCAGTGGTATTTTTTTTACAAATTTTTATTTGATCAATATCAAAATAACAATTCGATATTTTTCATTTCATATGAAAAACTTTGCAATGATGATTTATTCTGTAAAAAGCTATTAAGGAAACTAGATATTGATAATGAAATAGATTTTAAATTTAAAAAAAATGATAAAGAAATAAGAGAAGATTATGATCAGATACTATTTGAAAAATCTCAAAATTTGTATCAAAGTATAAGTAAGTTAAATTTTAATTAGTTTCTTTTCTAAATTTAAATCGACAAAAATCATATAGATAGAAAAAATTAAATATAAGACTAAACAAAATATCGAAAACAAAATTTGGTCTCAAATTATAATACAATTTTAAGATACTAATGGATAATTTGTTCAATATGTGTTTTTTTTTGTCGAATTGCGTAAAAGCTGTATTAAAGTTTTCAATATGACCAAATAAATCAAAATACTCTTTTTGAAAATTCCTTCTCTTTTTTGATTTAACTCCTAGATATTTTTCAATCTTTTTAATTGTTTTATGTGTGTTAGGTAAAAAAATTTCCTCAAAATTAATGTTAATTCCATTAGATAACTTAAAATTTTGATTATAATTGTCATATACTTTTTTCCATTTATAAATATTAAATTTTAAATATTGAAAACTGATTGGTTTTTTGACAAATCTAACTAAGCAAAGTGTTTCAATCCAAGTTTCAAAGTTTCTTGTACAATTAATAAAATAAACTTTTTTAAATTTTTTTTTATAATTTTTTTCTAATAATTTATTATCAAATTTAAAACTGTCTATAGCTAGTTCAATCGAACCATTAACTTTTGAAATTTTTTTCTTATAGACTGTTGATCTATTAGCTAAATTCATACTATAAAAATAAAGATCACTTAATGATTTAAATTTTTTTTTTTTATAAATCTTTAAATCTCCTCTATTAATTTTCAGCCTTTTTTTTGATTTTAACAGATCTCTTTTAAAAACACTTACTCCTCCTATTTTTCCTTTATTTTCTAAATGCAAAGCTTGTTTTAAGAATAGTTTTTTATACTCGTCATGATTAAAATCTGTTTTATTTATTACAGCGTTAGAAAGTTTTGTTTTTCTAATTGGTAAATTAATAAAACCATATTTTTCTATTATAGATGCAACGACTGATGATCCCATTGGACCAATAGAATTTATAACAACAAGTTTCATATTTTTAATATATCTTAAAGAAACCACTTTTATATTTTTTTGGTAATACTAGTTTTTTTTTTCTCATTATAATTTTTTAAAACTTTTTTTTTATTTTTAACAAGGATAATAGATTTTTATTTAAGGGCTCATCTTTTTGAATTTTATAAGGCGACTTTTTCCCGAGGATATCGTTATAATATATTGGTGAAATACCATTGTTAGGACGAACCCTTTTTATATTATTTTGAGAAAATTTTTCATTTTTCTTAATGTCACTAATTGCAAATATAGATCTTCTAAATTTTTTTGATTTACTTTCTGCATTACTTCTTGAAAATTTTTCTTTTTTCACTAAATCGTATGCAAAATTTAAATCTTCTTTAAATTTTTTTATTTCATTACCTTTTAGAGAAAATTCTAAGTCTAAACCTTTTTTTTGGTTATTTAATGCTATATGTTTTTCAATTACTTCTGCCCCAGCAATTATGGCTGACATTGCTATTCTATTATCTACAGAATGATCAGAAAATCCTACAGTGCAATTAAATTTTTTCTTTAAAATTTTAATATTGTTGATATTGAAGTCATCAATACTCGATGGATAATTACTTACACAATATAAGAGAGTAATATTTTTCGCACCATTTTTTTTTGCAAAATTATAAATATAATCAATTTCTCTTAAATTTGATAAACCAGTTGAAATAATAATAGGTTTTTTTGTTTTACACACTTTTTTAATTAAATTTGTATCCATCATTTCAAATGATGAAATTTTATAAAATGGACAATTTAATTTTTCTAAAAAATCTACGGCAACTTCATCGAAAGGGGTACTAAATATTTTAATTTTATTTTTTTTGGCAAATTTAAATAAATCTTTATGCCATTCTAAAGGAGTACAGGCTTTCTTATATAAATCCCAAAGATTATAATTTTTCCAAAGACCAGACTTAATTTTAAAATATTTTTTTTTTGAATTTATTGTCATACTATCAGCTGTATAAGTTTGGATTTTTACTGCATCAGCACCATTGTTTTTAGCTGTTAAAATTAGTTTCTTTGCTAAATCAATATTTTGATTATGGTTTGAAGATATTTCGGCTATTAGAAAAGGCTTTTTCAATTTTAGTCTAACTTTTGTTATTCAACTTGTAAATTTTTTTTGCGATATTAGATATTTGATTGTCTTGTTTACAAATTTCTTTTAAGATTTTTGATGTATTTTTTAAGTCTAGTTTTAAAGAAAGTTTTAATAGATTCATCCAATTTTTATTATTTTTTGACCTGATTTTTTCAATTTGCGAAACAAGCTTAAGTGCTTTAATTAATTTTTTATTTTTCATTTTTTAAATTGCATTAATAGTTTTTTTTTATCAAAATTGGATTGAATATCTTTATCTTTAATTTTTTTCCAATTAAATTTCTCATAATAACTAACATGCTTTTTTAAACAAACTAAATAACATTCATTTTTATTTTTTTTTATTATCTTAGTACTTTTAATCATAATTTCATTTGAAAGACCTAATTTTCTAAATTTTTTGTCGATAATGAGAGTATCAAATATTAATATTTTTTTAAATTTTTTCTTAACTATAAGCTTTATTTTTCTAATACAATTATATCCAATTAACTTGTTTTTTTTATATAGTAAATTATGTATGTCTTTGTTTTTAATATTTTTCTTAAACCACAATATTTGATTTAATTCTTTATTTTTCCACTCTGATGCTTTTAGATTAAAAATATCGTTTTTATTTTTTGTTGATAAATTTTCAGTTTTTAAAGTTTTAAGTTTAATCACTATGATCTTTTTTTTATTAGAAGATCAACCCTATTTACAGAATATGGCAAAGCTTTGTTTTGAGGTAGCAAATAGCTTTCATAGTTTTTTGAATTAAATTTTTTTAATAAAAAAAGTAACTTTTTATCACTAAATTTTATAGTTTTTTTATTTCCAACAAATAATTGATGAAATTTTCTATCTGTATTTGAAAAATTAAATTTTTTTGCATTATCAAAAATTTGACTTTTAATTTTAAAATCTTGCGTATTTCTATAACGAGAATCCATGTCTGAGTTTGGTATATCTCCAATCAAAATAGATCCACTTTTTTTTAATAACTTTAAACATAAATTTAAGAAACTATAAACTTCATTTAGATTATAAAAATATTGTATTACTGAATAAACTAATATCTTATCAAATCTTTTTTTAATTTTTTTTCCTTTTGAGTGAATATTTCCCTTAAGATATTTTATCTTTTTAGACTTCAAGATTTTTCCTATCACCTCTGGACTATCAATGGTAGTGGCAGATTTACTTTTTTTTGATAAATATTTTATAATTTCTCCGTCGCCAGTCCCAATATCAAAAATATCATCGTTTTTATTAATCTCTAATTTTTCAAAAATATCTTTACAAATAAGTTTATATTTTTTTTTCATAAACTTATAGCGCCCAGATAAGATATAATGGTTCTCTTTACTTATATCTTTTGAAATCTCAATATAATTTTTATATGCCTGATTTATTTTTTTTGTATTCATTTAATTTAATAAACAAACTAATTGCCTGGTCTTGTATGAAAATTTAATTGAAAATCATGAAAAGTAAAAAAAAGATCAACAAAAATAAGTTTTCCATCATTTTTTTTCATAACTATAAATCCACCTTCTTCCATAAATTTTTTTGCAATTTGGCTGAAATCAATTTCTTTATCAATTTGATCAAAAATTTTTGTTGATCTAATTACACCGTTGTGTGCGCTTATGATAGCATTAGAGTCTTTTTTTACCTCAATTTTAAGTATTTCTTTTTTTACATTTTTTATAAATTCATCAGCGTC
>MDTD01152862.1_pt1 | contig 14963 bp, 14 predicted proteins | sample 811221 | NCBI WGS metagenome assembly MDTD01 (sample SAMN05326646, study PRJNA326480) | marine metagenome | isolation source: seawater | place: Pacific Ocean: South West | collected 2011
CCGGATGGCGATGCGTGAACTCGGCAGACGGCACGCACAACAGGGAACAATCGGTGATGAAGACCATATCTTCATGCTCATCGATGAAGAACTGGAAGCGTTTATAGCCGACCCATCGTCGTTTACGGACCTTTTGGCCGAACGGCACGCTGGTTGGACACAACTCTGGGACCTCACCCCACCCTTCTTTCTGCGCGATGGGGTAGTGCCACCATTAAGCGAATGGGAAATCGCAACAACCCAAGACCACCAAATCGCAGTAGATGGGGAGACCTTGTCTGGGACAGCTGGAAGCCCGGGAACGACGTCTGGAAGAGCGAGAATCGTCCACGACCCGACAGACCCGCCGGACCTGGAACCAGGAGATATCATGGTCGCTCCGCTCACCGATCCGGCATGGACCCCACTGTTCCTCGCCGTTGACGCAGTCGTTGTCAATGTCGGCGGCCAAGTAAGCCACGCAGTGATCGTCAGTAGAGAACTCGGATTGCCATGCGTTGTTTCCGTTGAGGACGCAACTGAACGCATCGCAGATAGATCCCTCATCGAAGTGAACGGAACGACCGGAGAAGTCACCATCCTCAGAGGCCCCGAATGAGCAGAGCTGAAGACACGCCATGGGATAAACCAGCCCTAGCTGGAACTCCCATAACGCGCGACCGCTATTCGTCAACGGCGTTCATGGAACAGGAATGGGAGAAACTATGGACGAAAGTCTGGCTGCTTGTTGCCAGAGCTCCAGAAATCCCCGAACCAGGCGACTATAGCGTTGAGGAAATCGGGTCTGAATCGTTCATCACGGTCCGACAAAAAAACGGAAGTATCCGCAGCTTCTACAACGTATGCCAGCATCGGGGTTCGCGTATCACGTTCGCCCATGAAGGAACCGCAGAACGATTCGTCTGCCCCTACCATGGCTGGGAATGGGCCACCAACGGAATATTAGAAAACGTCGGTGACCCGGAAGACTTCCGTGGCGGTAACCCGTGCGGAGAACTGAGCCTCGTTGAAGTACGATGCGAAGTCCACGCAGGGTTTATTTTCATCACGATGAACGAAAACGCTCCCACCCTGAAGGAATACCTCGGGCCAGTCTGGGATGACTGGGACCGCTACCACAGCGACCACTGGCTAAGGACGTCAGCGGCGACAGTCGCTGTTGACTGCAACTGGAAAGTACCGCAGGACAATTCCTGCGAATCCTACCACCTGCCAACCGTCCACCCGCAGGGAGAATATTGGATAGAGCACGACTACAAAGACTGCATCTTTGACTGGTGCTCCGAAGGTCATAACAGAATGGCAATAAAAATGGGGCTACCGGCGAAATCGCTCGCCGCTAAAGACCTCCGTATCGATGACCAACTCGCAGCGATGCTCGAACCGTGGGGCTTGAACGCTGATGACTTTCACGGCCGAGAATATGAGACACGCGCAGCGATACAAAAAGCCAAACGCTCACTCGCCGGTGAACGTGGCTATCAGATTACTGACCTTTCCGACGATCAGCTAACCGACGCTTACCATTACAACATCTTCCCGAACGTGACAATAAGCTACGCCGGATGTGAATACGTTTCCATGCAGCGGATGCGGCCTCACCCTACAGATCCAACCAAATGCTTCTACGACAACTTCACCTACGGGGCGGCTGGAAGCGAAGGAGACGCAGACCTAGAAAACCTCGGTGGGAAAGAATGGCTCCACGAAGGAAGCCAACGAGAATTCTTCACCTACGGCGAACGGCTGATGAACCGCCGAATCGCCGATCAGGATTTAAGTATCGTCACCGGACAGCAACTGGGATTGAAATCACGGGCATACACGGGCGTGAACCTATCCGGGCAGGAAGACCGCGTCCAACGATTCCACGATGTGATAGATAACTACCTGAACGATTAGAGAGAAAGCCTACCAATACCCGGCGCGTCAGGACGTGGGGGAGTGGCGCCCATCACCAGAAACGTCCTTTTCTGTATCTTCCACCCCTCTGCGGTTTTCACCCACTCATCATGGTATTGGCCACGAACAATCACGTCGCCATCTGCATTGCGCTCCCAGATATGGGCATAACACATCGATACAGCACTAGCCTCACCGGTAATCTCTACCTGAATGTTTGAGATCGCCGTGGTCATCGCATCCCACTTCTTGACAGCGGGCTTAATCAAGTCCCGTATCGCGTCCCGCCCGACAATATCTGTCCCGAAATAATTCGCTACGCCATCTTCAGCAAAACACAGCACCTGTTCATCGACCCTGTTCAGATCAACAAGACGTGCGTACTCATGAATGACGAAAGAAATATCATGCACCGCTGTCAAACGCTCCACGTCAGTCATTTCTCCCATGCGTCTACCGTAGAACTAAAAACGACATACCAACAATCTGGCTTTACTCTAATTTCAATCTATGGTGGTTAAGATACTTCCTAGGCCTTAGGGGGGCTTTATGAAAGCTATGGCGTTACGTTCAGGCAAACTCCGCATTGACCAGATTCCCGACCCCACGCCCGAAAATGGCCAAGTCATCGTCAAATCGCTTGCATGCTGTATCTGCGCAAGTGATCTCCACATGGTCCATCACGCCGACCGTCTCGCAGCATGGTCACGAGATAATGACGGCCCGTTCAACTTCGACCCAGACGAAGACATTGTCCTCGGCCATGAATTCTGCGGAGAAATCGTCGAACTCGGACCGAACACATCCGACTCGTATGCAATCGGTGACCGTGTTGTCTCTTCCCCGATTCTTTTCACCAACAGCGGATTCGCTGTTCTGGGGTACTCAAATGACTACCCGGGGGCATTCGGAGAATACTTAGCGCTCAGCGAAAGCCTACTCCTCCCTGTCGCCGACCATATTCCAACGTCAATAGCGGCCCTCATGGAGCCCCTGTCAGTCGGCGTCCAGTATGCGCGCATTGCGAACATCGGCGAAGCAGAAACACCATTAGTGATTGGCTGTGGGGCGATCGGGCTTGCAGTGATCGCCGCCATGCACGCCAATGGCATTTCACCGATCGTAGCGTCAGACTTTTCACCCTTCCGAAGAGAAATGGCCGTAGCGATGGGCGCCACTGAAGTAGTTGACCCCAATGAGGAAGATCCTATGAATCGGTGGCGCCAATGCGCGCCCATGGGCCACGGATGTGTCATTATTGAATGCGTCGGAGCGCCCGGCCTTCTTGGCGAAATTTTCGTGACCGCCCCATGGTCATCACGAATCATTGTCGCCGGTCAGAACCTCGAAGATGACGTCATGTTCACCGCGTCAGCGCACACAAAAGGTCTAAACGTCCAATTCGGCGGATCACCAATTCCTGATGACTACGCGACAGCGCTACACGCCATCACAGAAGGAACCATCGACGTGTCTCTCTGGCAAACAGGCCACGCCGACTTAGATGGAGCTATCCAAGCGATCGCAGATTCCACCGACACAGAAAAACATACCCGCATCGCCGTCCACCCCCATGGCATCCCCGAATAGAACCTAGGCGATCCCAATACGAGAGAGCTGTTCGCCGGGGCTATCAATTGACTGAAGGGCGACCCGCAACAATTCAATCATGTCTCTTTCGCCCTGCTCGCCGACCCGGTTCTCCTCCTCGCCGGGATCCACGGCCAAGTCAAAAAGGTAATGTTTCCCAACAGCATTATCGCCAAATGCCCAAATCGGCATCTGATCGCCGGATTCGAAAGGTTGACAAAGGACCGGAATGTCGCTTCCGGGCATAGTGTCGAGCCGGGCCCGCTGATCGGGTGGCGGCATACCAACAATCCCATCAAAATGGATCGGCATTGTCGACCACCGGTTCGACCATATCGACAGAGGAGCATTCGACTCAACGGCGGAACGGGCGTATTTCATCCGACCGTCAGTTACTTGAACCCAGTTACCCCAGACACCTCCGAGCGCCCACTCCCGTATCGCCGTGGCCGACCCTTCCAAAAGAGGAACCAGCGATTTGCCGTGAGTCCTATGCTGAACCGACGCGCCATAGATATCGGCGATAGTCGCAAAAATATCGACGTTAGTTGTTAAGGCGTCATTGGTTCCCCCACCGGGAACATTCGGCCAGGCGACCAGCAGGGGAGTATGGCCAATAGGTTCAAACTGGGGAACTCCAGGTTTACCCCAGATATCCTTCCCTTCCCGCTCCTCGCCAAGGTAATGGCCGTGATCCGTACAGACAATAAGAGCGGTATCCTTCCATAGGTCCTGCTCATCAAACATGGCTAGAATCCTGCCAAACCAATGATCAATCATGGTTAATTTCGCACCATAATTGGCGCGAATATGCCGCCCCTCTTCAGCGCTAATAACCCCTCCCGTAACACCACCATGAATATAGGGAGGCCAGATGATCCACTCCTCATCCCATGGTCCGTCGTGATACATACCGGCCCATGGCGCCGGAGTGTCGAAAGGTTCATGCGGGTCGAATTCGTCAACGAAAAGAAACCATCGATCATGATGGGGGGAAGCGTCGCGAAGGAAGCGCTCAGCGTCCATCATCGTTTGCGGACCGGGGTAATCCTCCTCAGTTCGGAAAAACGTTCGAGACCGGTCATATCCTCGTGCGGGAGTGTCGATACCGTAGCGGGACCAGAACCAGCCTCCACCTCGTGCAGGCATGGCAGGGGAGCCAATCCATGTAGGATCTTCGAATGTTCTCCACAGATCCCCTTCATGTCCTCGCACGTAGTTCCACCCGCCAAAGTCAACATGGTAATTCTCTCCACCTGTTTCAAACAGGTGGGGATGGTCGGTGGCTAGGTATGTGACAACGCCCTTATGGCCGAGAACGCGGGTGATCGGCTCTTCCCATACTTCAATCGACCCCCACGGCTTCCACAGAAAATCCAAGGCGCCGCAGAGAATATCATGGCGTGCTGGCATGCATGGAAGAGAACCGGTGACATGGCTTGTGAAGCGGGTGGCGTGCTTAGCGGCGAAACGGTCAAGGTTGGGGGTTTCGAATTCGTCACTTCCGTAGCATCCGAGGAGGTGCCTGTTCAGAGAATCGAGAAGGACAACGCAGGCGTTCTTCGCCGGAGATCGCTCTTCAGTCAAAGGTCCTCCCTCGGGTCAATGATGTGAACTGTTTCAAGCTGCGGGATTTTCTTTTTCGCTGCGTTCAGCACCACCTGTGTCAAAAACGCCGCTGGCATGACGCATTCCTCGCACGCTGCGTCTTTTAGAATCAGCTGGAGTGTCACCTCGGAGGCAGATGAAGACACGACGGTGACGTCACCTCCATCAGCTGCGATCAGTTCGCGGGTAGCTTCGGCCACGATACTCCCAGTATCAGAATCGTTAGTCATCCTTGTCCATGCCATCGGTCGGTGTCTTTATGCCTTCAAGATTACCTGGGCGTGTTCGTGAAAGAAAAGCTCCTGCATCCGCAATGATGAATTGGCCGGTAATGGAACGGGCAAGATCACTGACGAGAAAAGTCGACAGGCGCCCGAGTTCATCAGGGTCAACCATTTTGCGCAGGGGAGCTGAAGCGGCAAGCTGTTCGATTCTTTCCTCCGTGAACGCAGCAGCAACTGTTTCAGTTAATGTCGTCCCCGGAGCGATGGCGAGAACCCGAATGCCGGCGGGGCCCAGCTCAACAGCCATCGAAGTCACCAGATGGTTAATCCCGGCTTTCGCAGCTGCATAGGCGGCGTTAAAAGGTGACGGTCTCGTCGTTTCACCCGATGTGACGAACAATATGACTCCACCGTCGCCGCTTGCCATAACCTCAGCCTCAGCTCTCCCGCAGAGGGCGGAGAGCGTCAAGTTCTGGTCGATAATGTCACGCCAGTCATCGCCCCTGTATTCCGTGAAGGGTTTCAACCCTCTTCCTTCTGGAATCATCCCAATATTATTTACAGCAATGTCGAGGCCGCCGAACGACGCGACAACATGATTGACCATTTCGTCAATTGCGGCATCATCACGGCAATCAGCAACAGCTGAAATAGCTGAACCCCCTTCTTCTAAGATTTCATCAACGACAGCGTGCGCATGACCTTCGCGAATGTCGTTGACAGCGACTTCAGCACCAGCGCGGGCAAGCCACCGGGCGATTTCACGCCCTATTCCGGCACCAGCTCCCGTCACAAGCGCAGTTTTGCCCGACAGGTCAATAGAAACCGTCATGGCTACACGGCTCCCGTCAGAAGCTGAATCGTCGCCTCAACCGACTCATCAGCCCATTCAAGAATCGTTTCTTCCTTTGTTCCGCCTAAAGGATGGCCGACTTCGAGAATACGCAGATCTGGATGCCCGAGAGAAGCCGCAACCTGGTCTGTTAATGACCGGAACTCGCGAGTAGTGACAACGACGGTAGGTACACCCAAGGTTTCTAACTGTACGGCATCATGGACACTCCATGACGTACAGCTCCCTCAATCAGCTGAACCAGTAAGAACAATTTCCACTTCTTTGGTCAGTTTGCCCATGACCTGATCAGGTGCGGCAAGAGCAGCGTTCTTTGTTTCAACAGTGACAAGCTCCGCCTTCGTGCGTTCTTCAAGGCGGGAAGCTAATCGGGCAAGAAGAAGCCCAGCATTGGGTTTCGTGTTGTCTAGGACCCCTATTTTCTTTCCGGATAGAACACTCGGAGACGGCGCAAGACTCGTTTGCGGTTCCCCAACTTGCCCTTCTGGTGTGTAAATCTGCATCCGCTATCTCCGAAGAATATATTAGGCCATGATCGGGACCGTGACGCTCTTCGTCATCCCCCAGCTTGGAATTATCGAACTATGTTTCCCGGCTCCTCCAAGGACAAATACCTTTATGTTGCCAGGATGCGAAGTCATTGGAATTGAATCCCGGTCGCGTAATGCATGTTGCCATGGCTCCCATGCACGCAGCTCAAAAGCTTCTCTTGCCTCTCCAACATTAACAACGGCTTTGTGGAAAAGGTAGGAGGCGACGTCTCCTCTGCTCCACCCATGATCAGCGCATACCACGGCATGCTCGGGGCATAAGGCGACAAAGTATTCCCCCTGACTAATCGGAGCATTATTCTGGCCCCACGAGCACATGGCGGAAGCAATCTTATCGAGAATAGGCGCTGGCTCTGAGGACTCCATATCGTGCACATTATGCGGAGCTTCCCCACAATGAACCGTAACCGCGGAGTCAGCATCGACCCCAGTGGTCGACGCATAGCTTCCCCATGGAGAGTCCTGTAAATTCTCGGCGACACAATAGCTGTATTTTGCAGGACTGCCTTGCGTAGAGGCATCTCCATTCCCCGGTGTAGCTCCTGCAATATGGAGAAGAATCAATCTTAACGCCCTACCGGTCACAGCGTTCGAAATATTACCTGGGCCAAAGGCGCCAAGCCCACCGTTGTACTCTGCTTCATAAGCGTATTTCCCATGAACGATCAAAAAGGGAGCGACACAATGCGTCGTCGCATTCACACCGCGAAGATTGATTTCGGGGGCACCCAGAGCGCGAACCGCTGAGATCAGAACAGGAAGATGCTTTGGGGAGCAGCCAGCTAATACGGCATTTACCGCTATGGCTCTCCGAGTCGCCTCACCTGAACGGGGCGCAAGCGTAGTTATCACCTCATCAGGGTCTACGTCCCCGAGGAAAGCGAGCATTTCGTTGACTCTGTCCGCAGTGGGGGCAACCAGCGGCAGCCCATCGCCCCACCCACGAGCAGCGTATAGTGCAGACACCTCGTAGGGTTCATCACTAGCGATTTCTACCATCTCCACAGAGTCTAATACCATTAGACTTAAGTCTGATATAATTAGATACAATTTACAACCCGTATCCCAAAAAAAGAAAGAAACCATGGCGGCACCAATCGGAATCTCAAAAACACAAGTCATAGACGCAGCCGAGCAAATCCTCACAGAAAAAGGGAATATAACCGACATCTCCCTATCTGAAGTCGCTAACAAAACAGGAATCCGCGTCCAATCACTCTATGCCCATATAGACGGAATGAACGGACTACGCAGAGAAATCGCATTACGAAGCCTTAACCAGCTCGCCAACACAGTAACAGACGCAGCCCTAGGACGATCTGGCCTCACCGCCGTAGCAGCAATACTCCAAGCACAACTCACATTCGCCATAACCCGACCAGGATCCTTTACAGCAACAATCCACCCGCCCGGCGACGACCAAGAACTCCGTGACGCTATAGCAGCAGTGCAGAGGCCATTAGACCTCGTACTCGAACGCCTAGGCGTCACAGACCCAGAAAAAACACACTGGACCCGACTCGTCCTCTCATCAATCTATGGATACTCACTCCTATCACGAGACCAGCAACTTACCCTGCCAATATCACCCGAAAACAGCAGCCAATACCTTGTCAGCGTTCTCGTATCCCAACTCGAAAACCTCACACAAGCAAGCACCCGATAGCAACTTTTCCGTCAAGGTTGTCGCCTGATATTCTGCAAGTAGAGGCAGGACCCCAAATACGAAACCCCCACCAAGGAGGCTCAATGGCGCCTAAACCACAACCACTGGAAGAAGGAACAAAAGCACCGAATTTCAAAGCAAAAACACACACCGGTGAAGAAATAAAACTCTCCGACTTTAAAGGACAGCACCTCCTCTTGTACTTCTACCCCAAAGACAACACACCCGGCTGCACAAAACAAGCACAAAACCTCCAAACAAACCTCAAAAAACTCTCCGCACAAAACATTGCAGTAGTGGGCGTATCACCTGACGATAACGACAGCCACCAACGATTCGCAGAAAAGCATCAACTCGCGTTCCCACTCCTACCAGACCCAGACCGGAAAATTATCGAAAAATACGGAGTATGGGGAGAGAAAAAAAACTACGGCAAAGTCTATATGGGACTCCAACGAACCTCATTCCTAATAAACGACTCAGGCATCATCCAGCATGTATTCAAACGACCAAAAACAAATGGACATACAGAAGAAATCCTCTCCTGGCTCAAAGCAAATACCTAATGCTGAACTTTACACTCACTGATGAACAACTCGAACTCCAAGCACGAGCCCGAAAAGTAGCCCAAGAAGGCGTTAAAGAATACGGACGGCATAACGACAGCTGGATCAACGGGTTCTCAAAAGAATTCGCCCGAATCATGGCAGACGAAGGCTGGATCGGAATGGGGTGGCCCAAAAAATACGGAGGACAAGAACGACCGCCAATTGACCGTCTCATCGTCGCAGAAGAAATGATCTCACACGGAGCCCCAATAGCAGCAATGTGGTTCGCCGACCGGCAGATGGGGCCAGCACTCATCTCATATGGAACAGAAGACCAAAAAGCAGAATACCTGCCCGGCATGCTCTCTGGAGAAACTACTTGGTGCATCGGAATGAGCGAACCAGACTCCGGATCCGACTTAGCTTCACTAGGCACGTCGGCAGTTCGACAGGGAGACCAATTCATTGTAAACGGCCAAAAAATATGGACTAGCTTCGGAGCGGTCGCAGACTACTGCTATCTGATTTGCAGAACCAAAACGGAAGGACCGCCCCACAGAGGCATCTCTGAACTTATTGTCCCCATGGATCTACCTGGAATAGAAGTTCGCCCGATTACCGACATGACCGAAAACCGCCACTTCTGCGAAGTCTATTTCACCGACGTTCACGTACCAACCGAAAACCTTGTCGGCGTCGAGGGGGAAGCGTTCAAACAGACAATGCGACAACTCGAACATGAACGAGGAGGCATAGACAGACTCGTATCAAACAAAGCCCTATACGACGAGGCACTCAAACACGCAAACACTGACGACCCTCTAACACGACAAGAAATCAGCACACTCGAATCCGGTTACCGCATAGGAAAACTCCTCGTATACCGCGAAGTACTCCGCCAAGCCCCCGCAGGATTTAGCGCAGCAACAAAATGCTTCTGCACAGAACACGAATGGAACGTAGCCCAATTCGTTAGTCGAATCCTCGGACCAAAAGCCCTCCTCGACACCCACATGTCACGAGGCCTTGCGTACGCTCCCGCCTACACAATTATGGGAGGAACATCGAACATCATGCGAAACATCCTCGGGGAAAGATGCTTAGGACTTGACAGGGAACCGAGAGTATAGACAATAGAGATAACGGGGAATGGGGAAGCGACATGTATGAGAAACTTTTTGAACCAATCAATGTCGGTCCGATAACAATCCCAAACCGTATCGTACGATCAGCACACTCAACCGCCCTTCCCCTGAAAAGACTAATCGCCTATCACGAAGCAAGAGCCGTCGGCGGGGTAGGAATGAGCACACTCGAAGCAACTGGGGTGCATTTATCTTCTCCCGCTATGAGAAGCATCATCCCGCTACATGACGATGCTGTCATACCCTTTTACAAAGAACTATCGGATGCTCTACGACCTCACGGCATGAAAATACTCCAGCAAATTTATCACCCGGGATCCGCACGCGCACCAGGCAAAGGAACGTTCCAAATATCAGCTAGCGCTATCCCTAATCCGATCGCCGGAGGGATACCCACAGCCATGACAATCCCAATGATTGAAGAAATGATCGAAGCATTCGCATCCGCAGCTCGCCGATGCCGCGATGGAGGACTCGATGGAATAGATATCCACGCGTCTAGCGGTTATTTAATCGAGCAATTCCTTTCACCTGCAAATAACATCCGAACAGATAGATATGGAGGATCCCTAGAAAATAGGATGCGATTCCTCATGGAGATAATTGAAGCGATACGGCAAGAAGTCGGAACAGATATATGTGTTGGAATCCGCCTACCCAACGAAGAATACATCCCAGGGGGACTAACAGCAGCGGACAACGCAGAAATAGCAAAAATTGTCGAACCCCATGTTGATTACATCTCACTCCACATGGGCTCCTACTGGAGATTCCACAAATTACTTTCCCCGATGGATGACCCTCTTGGCCATGAAATGCCAGCGAACGAACCCATAATAAAGCAAATAACCAAACCAACGATCGTTGTTGGACGAATCATGACCCTCGACCATGCCGACACAATTGTGAGTGAAGGCCAAGCCGACATGGTATCTATGGTACGAGCCCTAATAGCTGACCCCGGCCTCGTGAACAAAGCAAGACAAGGTAACACGGATCAAATACGCCCGTGCATAGGATCAAATTTCGGTTGTGTCGGACAGATCATGTCAACAGGAAAGCTCGGCTGCGTGGTCAATATAGCCGCAGCCCAGGAAACAGAAGTAACCTTCGAACCCGAAGGAAAACCCAAAGCAACTGAAAAAATACTCATTGTAGGAGGCGGCCCAGCAGGTCTGGAAGCAGCACGAACAGCAGCAATCATGGGACACGAAGTCCACCTGCACGAAGCTACCAAACACCTTGGAGGCCAGGTACGAATCGCAGCAACAGCCCCAAGTAGATCTGATATCGGCTCAATCACAAAATGGCTTGAATCAGAAATGGAACGACTCAAAGTAAACGTCACCCTTAATTCTTTGGTAGACCCAGACATTGTAGAAGAAATCAACCCCGACAGAATTATCCTCGCTACAGGATCAACACCACGAAAAGATGGATTTCAATTAACGACCCCCATTTCTCCACTAAAAGGGTTTGACCTAGACCATGTCTACTCAAGTTGGGACATCTTTGGATTCGGCGGAAGAATAACAACAACAGGTCCAGCAGTCGTTTTTGACGACACAGGAACATTCGAAGCTATCTCTGTCGCAGACAAACTACTTGAACAAGGAATGAAAGTGACCTTTGTGAGCAGATACGAAAGCCTTGGAGCTTCACTGCCATATCCACCTGCAACCGTCGAAGCGGCCAAAGAACGACTCATGTCACAAGATTTTGACTTTATCGGCGGCCATTACCTCCAAGCCATCACAGATGATGAAGTCCTGATCGGGGTTCCATTCACAGAACGCATGCGAACCCTCTCCGCCAAAACAGTAGTTCTTGTCACATACAACCACCCAAATCGAGAGCTCGGTGACTACTTGAAAGAACAACTTCCTGAGATGTCCGAGAAAATCCACACCGTCGGAGATGCATCTGGAACTAACGGAATCATGGACGCGATTCATCAATCCGCTAACCTGATCCGAGCGCTCTAGATCAACATCCATGGACAGCGAACAAGTACTCTTCAGCTTCACTGACGAGAACTTCCAGACTGAACCCGAAACGGTATTTGCATCTATGCGAGAAAAATGCCCTGTACATCTGACACACGACCCAGCTCCACATTTCACACTAACAAGGGAAGAAGACGTAACAAGAGCGCTCAGAGACGAAAAAATCTGGTCGTCCAAGTACGGCCCTGGATTGGCATTCTCAGAACCCGGAATCGGGGTCCTTGTATCAAGCGACCCGCCTGAACACACAACTGAACGAATAGCGATATCTAGAATCTTCAAACCTTCCGTAATTGAGAAAATGGAAGACGATATTACAGAACTAGTCCACGAATTGATCGATTCTTTTGAACACAACAAAACTGGTGACATCATTACAGACTTTGCAGCGCCAATACCCCTCACCGTCATGTGCTGGATGCTAGGTACGCCAATCACCCATATCGAGCCGTTTCGAAGGTGGGTCCTCAAAATGGCTGCGGCTGTTTCCTATCCAGGAGGCCGGGAAGCCTCAGATGAAGTCAAAAATGCCTATCACGACTTCTTCGCCTATTTTGGAGCCCACATAGAAAAGCGGAAGAAAGCCATAGAGTCTAAAGATGACTACCCAGAGGACTTATTAACCCGACTTCTTACAGTCACGCAAGATGGGCATGCCTTAACGACCAAGAAAATTCTAGGATTCTGCCAGTTTTTACTTGTTGCAGGTTCAGAAACGACAACGCTTATGATCGGGAACATACTCCACCGCCTCATGGAAAACCCTGAACAGTTCGATCTCTTAAAAAAGAATCATGCGCTCATCCCAAACGCAGTAGAGGAGAGCCTGCGATACGACGCTCCGGTCCATGGCCTCTTTCGAACGAACAATGAAAAAGTAACCATGCATGGCGTGCAGATACCTGAGAATTCAAAAGTATGCATGATGTTCGCCTCGGCGAATAGAGATCCAAAGGCATGGGATAACCCTAATACCTTTGACATCACAAGAGATATAGCCGACCTTAGGAATCACGCGTCGTTCGGAGTGGGATCCCACTACTGTTTGGGTGCCCCTTTATCGCGCCTCGAGGGAACAGTAGCGTTAAAAGCAATAATCGAAAGGCTTCCCAAAATACGCAGCAACGGCCCACCAATCAGGACAAACGCCGGAGTACTCAAGGGTTACTCCTCTTTACCAATTAGATGGGACTAGGTACTTGAGTCGATGAAGCCTTGGATCGAATGAAGCAGATCAGAATAGTCGTCATGACAGACAAGATCTGATCTCTCAGACCTAACATGATCTGGAGCCCGAAATAAAAGACCAGCGTCGGCCTGATCAATCATTGAAAGATCGTTATACGAATCTCCAGCAGCAAGGACCCTATAATTCAGCTCCTGAAATGAGCGCACAGCGTGGAATTTCTGATTCGGTATACGCTCCACAAAACCAGTAATAACTCCACTAGAGTCAACAATCAAACGATGGCAGAGAATCAACGGATTTCCCAACTGATCCATCAAAGGCTGAATAAATTCCTCAAAAGTATCAGAAAGAAGAACTACTGAAACACGAGAACGAAGTTCATCCAAAAAATCAGAAGCACCATCCAGAGGTGACAACGATCCAATAACAGATTGTATGTCCTCAAGCCCAATGCCGTTGGAGTTGATTAATTCAATACGAGAATCCATCAACAACTGGTAATTAGGTTCGTCCTTTGTGGTTCGCTTTAACCCTTCTATTCCGAATTCATCAGCAACCGCAATCCAAATCTCCGGGGTGAGAACACCTTCAACATCTAATGCCACAAGGCACTGCTGAGGAGGAACCGAAGACATAGGTAGTCACCTTTCAGATATAAGGAACGAATTTACATCCACGTAGGCAATATACATCGCAAATAATGGACGTATTTAGTTTACGTGCCGGATCGGCACTCGCATCGCCTTTCTCCACTATCACCATCAAGACAAGAGCTAAACTACAGAATTGTGACCACAGAATCTCCATCTTCTACGGTTCTTATCTCCTTAAACTGGCAGGAGTCAGACCCCATATTACGGATGCGAAACGGAAACGAGCCGACAGCAATAACCGAGTCGGCAGTCAACTATCCATTGCTCTACAGAGTGACAAGTAAAACACGCAGGTTCTGTCTTGGCCATACTGCAATGACCCCGAATGGCACTTCTTACGAGATGTGCCTAGAAGAACTCCAGCAAGGAAGAAAATGCATAAAATGTTCCAGCGCTGATGCACGGTACGCTGCTAATCTCCACCAATCACACAAGAAAAGTATCGATGAAGTACCCGAAGCGTTCCGAAGCCACATGGACCAACCAAACCTCTTGTACCTGGCATGTTTCGCAGATGGGTCTTTAAAGGTTGGAACAACAACCCAGAAACGAAAAGAACGGCGCCTACGAGAACAGGGAGCCATATGGGCAACCATTGTCGCCAAAACATTAAATGGTTACACAGTGCGGACACTGGAAGACCTTGTCACCGACCAGCTTTCAATACAGCAGGCAGTATCAACAAAACGAAAACTCGCCGGATTGGCGAACCCGATAAGCAGGAAAGATGCAAAGAACAAACTCGAACGCTCCATCAGGGAAGTCCAGGCTGTCCTCCAAGATGCGCAGAATCTAGACTATGAACCGCATGTAACAGAGTGGGAAAACGATGCTCTAGAAAATAATCTCTGGAGTAACGTCCACCTGTACCCGCGAGACCTTACCAACGGAGCTCATGCATTGAAAATCGTCGGTATGGTGGGAAGAATCGCCGCCTTATCCCCCGAAGATTCATCAGATGTATTTATCGCCGACCTGAATCCTCTGTTTGGCGTTGAAATGGAAATCGGGCGATTCGATACTGAGGA
>MDTD01177764.1_pt1 | contig 14963 bp, 1 predicted proteins | sample 811221 | NCBI WGS metagenome assembly MDTD01 (sample SAMN05326646, study PRJNA326480) | marine metagenome | isolation source: seawater | place: Pacific Ocean: South West | collected 2011
AAAATTTACGATTTCGAAGTGGCCAAGCAAGATCTCATAAACCGTTTATCCGTGCGTAAGGGAGAACGTGTAGAAAATCCAGAGTTTGGCACAATAATTTACGATGCAATATTTGAGCCGTTCACAGAAGCACTCAAAGATGCAATTATTGAAGATGTCACTGCCAATTTAAATGCGGATCCACGTCTATCTACAGGTGATATCACGGTCAGAGAAGCGGATAAAGGAATAGCAATAGAGGCATCTATCACGTTTGTACCACTCAACATCACTGAAAAACTATCATTCAATTTCGACGAAAACTCGTTGTTACGCCTATCTTAAAGTACGCATATAATTAATACTATAAATATCATTTATAAAGTATTATGGCCACAACAGATAGACAAAATAGATTATTAGTTGCAGAAGATTGGAGAAAGATTTACCAATCTTTCCAACAAGCAGACTTCAAATCCTACGATTTCGAAACGCTTCGTAGAACAATGGTCAATTACCTAAAGGAAAATTATCCAGACGATTTTAACGATTATGTTGAAAGTTCTGAATATGTTGCCCTTTTAGATTTGATTGCCTATATTGCTCAGGCTTTATCATTTAGAATTGACTTGAATGCTAGAGAAAACTTTTTAGAAACAGCAGAAAGAAGAAATTCTATTTTAAGATTAGCAAGATTAATTAATTACAATGCAAGAAGAAATTTACCAGCGACTGGATTGTTAAAGGTTAGTTCAATTTCTACAACACAAGATGTTTTAGATTCTTCTGGAACCAATCTTGCAAACAACACAATAATTTGGAATGATTCTGCCAACTCAAATTATAGAGAACAATTTACTGCAATATTCAATGCGGCAAATCAAACAGGACAATTATTTGGAAATCCTAGAGAGTCTAAAAAAGTTGGCGGCATAAACACAGAAGTTTATACTTTAAGTACTAACCAAGCAGACTTACCTATGTTTAATTTTAATGCGAATATTGGCGGAGTTAGCAGAGGATTTGAAATAGTACCATCGACAGTAGAAAATTCAGATTCGATTTATGAATCAAGTCCTATCGAGGGTACAGGTTTGACATACACATACAGAAGTGACGGGTCAGGAGACAGTTCCAACAACACTGGATTTTTCTTTCTATTCAAACAAGGGACTATTCAACAAACATCATTTACAGTAGATTCAGCAATTACAAATTACATCTATTCAATAGATACTCCAAATATTAATAACACTGATGTTTGGTTGTATCAATTAGACCAGTTTGGCCAAATTACAAAACAGTGGACAAAGGTGCCAGCATTGTCGGGCAATAATGCCATATATAATTCTTTGGCAAAATCAGAAAGAGACATTTATAATGTTGTTACAAAATTAAACGACCAGATTGATTTAGTTTTTGGAGACGGAAACTTTTCCAATCTTCCTTTAGGATCTTTTAAGGTTTATTACAGATCAAGTGACAATACCAAGTTTGCTATCCAACCGAATGATATGCAAAATGTTGTAGTTTCGGTTCCATATATTGATGCCAATGGTGCACAACAAACTTTATCTATAACATTAAGTTTACAAGCGGCAGTATACAACGCGGCATCTACAGAATCAAATACTTCGATCAAAGACAAAGCAGGACAAGTATATTATTCACAAAATAGAATGATTACGGCAGAAGACTATCAAGTGGTACCGTTATCTGCGTCACAAGATATTGTTAAAGTAAAATCTGTAAACAGATCCGCTTCTGGTATTTCAAGAGCAAAAGAGATATTAGATCCAACTGGTGCATATTCAAATGTGAGTGTATTTGCAGAAGACGGAGTTTTATACAGAGAAGAATCAACACAAAAGTTTACATTTACTTTTAACAATCGAAGTGACATACAATCCACAATAGATACAAATGTTGAAGGAAAATTAAAAACACCTTATGCAAGACAGTTTTATTATCTAAAATATGGTACAAAAGATGTAAGCACATTGACGACAACTTGGAATTCAACAACTACTTCAACTAATACAAATACTGGATATTTCCAAGCCGGCGGACCATTAGTGCTAGGTAGTTTTGCAACATCAAATTTAAAATATGCCAAACCAGGTGCATTGTTAAAATTTACTTCTCCTGATACTAGAAAGTTTTTAAATGGCACTTTGGTAACCTCAACCACTGATAATGCAGAAGATAGGGTATGGGCAAAAATTGGTGCTGTCGTTGGAGATGGTGCAAACAACGGATTAGGAAATTTAGAGTCTGGTGCAGGACCAGTGACACTTAATAATATTCTTCCTGATGGATCTGTATTGAATGCGATCATTCCTAATTTGTCAACATCATTTTCATCCGCTTTAGAAAGGGATATCATTGATAGAATTGATGCATATGAAGAATTTGGACTAACATATGATTGGGACACGGAAACTTGGAAAGTAATTACTTCTACAAATTTAAGTGCAAGTGATGTTTTTAATTTAACAAATCAGGGATCTACAGCAGGCACAAATGCAGATGCTAGTTGGTGGTTCAAATTTACAAATGATGGCAACACGTACACAGTCACATATAGAAAATTAGAATACATTTTTGAATCTTTATCACAAAACAAATTTCATTTTGATGCACAAGAAAAAATTTACGATTATAAATTAGGTACTAGTGTGAAAGACACAATTAAGATTTTAAAAACAAATTCAATTGCCTCAACAGGGAATGCCATTGGTTATCCAATCAGTTGGCAGGTTGTTGATACAGTGTCAGAAGCAGACGGTTTTCAAGACAACAGAAAAGTCAAGGTTGGATTTTTTGACAGTGATGATGATGGCGTGGTAGATAATCCAGAATTATTCGATATTGTTGTAGAACCCGACACAAGCATCACAACAAAATTTGTGTTCCAAGAAAAATATATTTCTTACAACAATATAGAAAGATTTAGACCATATGCATCAACAAATTTTGTTGTAACAAAAAATGAAGCAGATATCACACTTAATACATCGACATATACAGATGGACAGTTGTTTTATTTTTATGATTCCGCTGAAAATATTATTAAAAAATACGACGCAACGACAAACACATTGTCCATTACGACTGATTACATAGCAAGAAGAGGAAGAGGTTCGATAAGTTTTCAATACAAACATAATGCTGGACAAGAGACTAGAATAGATCCTAGTGTATCTAATATTATTGACGTGTATATGCTAGAGAGAACTTATGATAATCTATACAGAATATGGTTACAAGATGGAGGCACTCTTCCATTACCGTCAACATCAAATCAAATGCGAATAAATTATTCAGGAATACTTAACCCATTGAAATCATTAGCGGATCAAATCATTTATCACCCAGTGAAATATAAAATCTTATTTGGAAAACACGCAGATGAATCATTACAAGCAACATTTAAAGTTGTAAAAAATCCAAAAACAAATGTTACAGACGCAGTTGTAAAAACAAGAGTTATCTCTGCAATTAATCAATTTTTTGCTTTGGATAATTGGGATTTCGGAGATACTTTTTATTTCACGGAACTAGCCGCTTTCATTCACAATGCACTAGCACCAGATTTATACACAGTCGTTATTGTACCTAATCAATCGGGACAGGGTTTTGGGTCTTTGTTCCAGATAGATTCAGCGGCAGATGAAATTTTTATTAGTGGGGCCACCGTTAATGATGTTTCGATTATTTCAGCACTAGGAGCCAACCAACTATCGGCTTCTGGTAATGTTGTAACAAATACATCGACTACCACAACAAACACGACAAACACGACAACAGGATCAGCAGTGTCAGGCTCTACTACAACAAGTTCCGGTTCAAGTTCAAGTACCGGCAGTAGTGGATCAGGATACTAATGGCAGATAATAATACAAACGCACTAACAAATAATGAAGTTGTAAAACAAGGCAACAACGAGTATAGACGTACGGTTCAGCACTTACCTGCTTTTTACAGAACAGATGCAAACCAAAGATTTTTATCAAGCACATTAGATCCTTTAGTGCAAAAAGGCGCACTTGAAAGACTAGATGGATTTATTGGTAGACAAGATGCCAGCACAAGGAAAAGCACTGATAGATACGTAAAAGCCACTTCTAGAGATAGAATGGCATATCAGTTAGAGCCTGCGGTTACTTACACAGACAGAGATACAACATCACTAAATCCAGAGGATCAAGTTAAATTCACTGGAACTTATGACGATTACATAAATCAAATAAAATTTTTGGGTGGTAATGTTGACAACCATGATAGGATAAACAAGGAAACAGTATACAGTTGGAATCCAGCAATAGATTATGATAAATTAATCAATTACAGAGAATATTATTGGATGTCAGGTGGGCCGAGTGCTATATCAATTGATACTGTAGGACCCAATGTAGTCGCAGAATACAAAGTAGTAAATCAGCAAAAAGGTGCATATAATTTTACTCATAGAGAAAACGAAAATAATCCAATATTAAGTTTGTATAGGGGAAACACATACAAATTCAACGTTGACGCAAAAGGACATCCTTTATGGATAATGACTGAGCCATATAAGGCCAAAGTAAGTGAGGACGGATCTACATCAACTATCTACTCTACAGGGGTAACCAACAACGGAACAGATTCAGGCACAATTACTTTTACAGTTCCAGCAACCGGACCTTCTACTTTATACTATCAATGTGGCAACCATGATGCCATGTATGGTATACTACAGATTAAAGATATTGTTGCAACATCAAAAATTAATGTTCAAGATGATATTGTTGGCGTAAAAAATTACAGTGTCAAAACTTTAGATCTTTCAAACGGTATGAAGATATCATTTAAGGATGATTTGGTAGACGAAGAATTTAAAAATAAACAGTATTATGTGGAAGGTGTTGGAGAATCAATCACACTTACTGATATAGATGATTTAATTACACCAGGGCCATATTCTGAGGAAGCCACGGTGCCTTATGATTCTGTCGGTTATGACACCAGACCGTATGCCAGAGCAGTTTATAATCCTAAAAATAAGGATTACATCACAATTAAAAGAGACTCACGTGATCAAAATGCTTGGTCAAGATACAACAGATGGTTTCACAAATCTGTAATTGAAGAGACAGCAAGGGTAAGTGGATTCACTCCTGTCTTAAATGAAGATGATAGAGCAAAAAGACCTATTATAGAATTTGATTCAGGTTTAGAACTATTCAATCACGGAACAGTTGCAAAAAGATCTGTGACATTGTATGACACAGTAACGACAGATGCTTTTTCATCGGTGGTTAAACAAACGGGTTATATTGTAGATGGACTAGCACTTGCAGATGGAATGAGGATAGTATTTGCTAATGATAAAGATCCTTTGGTCAACGGAGCAGTATTTGATGTAAACTTTGTTACAGCAGGTGACTCGACAGCACTTATATCACTTACAAAAGCAAAAGACGGTACGCCTACAGAAGGTGAATCCATCTTCATAGAATTTGGGACTGCTAATCAAGGTAAAACTTTGTATTGGGATTCCACAAATAAAAAATGGATAGAATCACAGCAAAAAACAAAATTAAATCAAGCACCCCTTTTCAATATATTCGATGATGCAAATACGTCATTTGCTGATCCTATAAAGTATCCAAGTTCAACATTTACAGGAGCAAAAATATTTTCTTTCGCAACAAGTGATGCGGCTGTCACTGATACAGTTCTTGACATGAAAGTCAAATACAGCACAATTAACAATGTGGGTAACATAGTATTTGAATCAGACCATACAACAGAATCTTTTACTTACAAATCAGGAGAGGATCTAATAACGAAAAGGTTGGCATCGGGACACCTACATTATACTTCATTATCTAGTCTTCAAAATTATCAAGGACCTTATGTAAAAAGAATTAACACCAGCAAACAAAGAGTCATAAGGACATATATCGCAGACTCGACAGAATTACAATTTTTTGCAGTTGATTTTTATAAAAATTCAGCAACACTGTCTGATATAGAATTATCGGTGTCTGTGAACGGAACAAGGAAATCACTTCTTACAGATTACACAGTTGTCGACGGCACAACTAACAAATACGTAAAGTTCAACAAAAAATTAGCAGTCAATGATCGAGTAAGGATAGCGGGTTATAGTTCTGCGAAAAAAGTTGAAGATAAAGGCATATATGAAGTGCCAGAAAATTTATCAATAAATGCTGAAAATGATTCTTTAGGTACTTTTACATATGGACAAATTTTAAATCATGTGCGAGATATGTTTGATAAGAATCAAGATGTGACAGGTCAAATTCCAGGCACATCAAATTTAAGAGACAAGCCTGAAACTAGATTAAAAGGCGGAACTATCCTACAACACGAAGGCAGTTTACTTCCAGCAATTTTTGGATTAATTGACAGTGAATCAAATATTGCCACAGCGATAGATTATGTTAATTTAGAATATGACAAATGGTATAGTGCATTCTTAACCCACGCTGTTGGCACAGCGTATGAAGGTGTTGCCAGAGATAGAGTAGATGAAATTATTAAAGCAATTACACCAGGAAGAAATTCATCTTTTCCTTTCTATTACGAGGATATGATAGGTTGGGGAGAAAATGTTTCTACAAGAACACACACAGTTGCTGGATCGTCACAAACTGAATACGCAATAGATTCACAGTTTGACATAACTGCATTAAGCAATAGAGCAGTGTACGTATACTTGAACGATGAACTATTGTTACATGGAAGTGATTACAATTTTAGCACTACTGATGACAGTATCGATGTAACAAAAACACTTGTTGAGGGTGATAGAATTGTTATAAAAGATTATGCAGATACAAAAGGCAGTTACATGCCACCGTCTCCTACTAAACTAGGAATTTATCCAAAATTCAAGCCTGAGATTATTTCTGATGACACGTATATAACAACCACATCGATGATAAGAAAACATGATGGATCTTTTATTAAAGCATTTGGTGACGAAAGAGATGATTTGATAATTGAATTGGAAAGAAGAATTTACAACAACATCAAAACAACTTATGATGGATCATTGTTACACATATGTGATGTCACACCGAGTATGTTTACAGCAACAGATTTTACTCTTAATGAAGTAGATGATGTTATGTCAAGAGATTTTCACATATGGGCAGGACGTAATAATGTACAATACATCAACAACACAACATTTAGTGAAGGATCTCCGTTCACATACAATTATTCAAACAGCACAGATAGAATAAAAAATGAAAAACTGCCGGGATACTGGAGAGGCATATACAAATATTTTTATGACACTGACGCACCACATCAAAGGCCATGGGAGATGTTTGGTCACAGTGAGAAACCAAGTACATGGGACGCAACTTATGGAACAGCACCATACACATCTGGCAATGAAGTTTTATGGAATGATTTAGCAACGCAAACAGGAAGATATGCTAAACCAGATATAAAAAATTATTTGCCAGTTGATGCATCGGGAAATTTATTAGATCCTATTACCGCTGGCCTAATTGACTATTTAGATGTCCCGGGTAGAAGATCGGGATGGAAATTTGGTGACCAGGCACCTGCAGAAACATCTTGGAGGAGATCATCAGCATATCCGTTCACTGTAATAAAAACTTTAGCACTTACTCAACCGGGAAAATTCTTTGCTAATATGTTTGATCCATCAAGACAAAAGACAAATCTTGGTGGAAATCAAATTGATAAAGAAACTGGAATAAGAAAAATGTTTAGCACAGCAAAGTACCATTTGCAAACATCTACAAATAATGATACTGGGGTAACAACAACACATCTTACAGCAGGTTACCAACCTTTAGTTGTAAACTTTATAATATCAAAAGATTTAGACCCGGATGTTTTTTATTACAAAAAAATGTCGAATCTAAAAACACAATTGGCCTACAAGTTGGGAGGATTTACAGATAAAGATAATTTGAAAGTCCTTACAGATTCTGTATCGCCGGGATCGACATCAGGATCTAAATTTATTCCAGACGAAAACTATAAAATAGTGTTTAGAACTTCTAATCCAGTTAATAATTTCCATTATTCAGGTGTGCTTATTGAAAAAAATACTGATGTCTCTCAAGATGGATCAACGCTTTTGGGTGGTTTTAAGGTTTTAGGTTATTCTACAACACAACCTTATTTTAGATTTAATTTTCCTGTGAAAACATCAACAGGAAACAAAGTGTCTGTTGAAGGATCGGCAGAGTTGTTGACGTACAACACATTTAAACCTGAAGTGCAAACGATTCCTTATGGTTTTGTTTTTGACACAATGCAAGAAGTTGCAGACTTTTTACTTGGATATGGATATTATTTAGAACAACAAGGTTTTAAATTTAACAAATATTCAAATGAAATAAAAGAGACACTGAATTGGCAAAATGCTGTAAGAGAATTTTTGTTCTGGACCACACAAGAATGGGCACCAGGTTCCGCAATCACAGTGTCACCTGCGGCGCAGGGATTTGAATTAGATACAAATAATTCAATAGTTGGCAAATTAAAAAATTTAGCCGGAGATTATTCATTGTTGGACGCCGGCGGAAGAAAAATTCCTATTAGACAAATATCCACAAAAAGAATAGGTAAAACTTTTGACCTAGAAACAAAAGATGAAAACACTGGCTTGTATAATATAATGTTAAGCACAGTACAAAAAGAGCATATTTTATTATTTGATAACACAACTGTATTCTCAGATATTATATTTGAACCAACCACAGGTTTTAGACAACCAAGATTGAAAGTGGTAGGTTTTAAAACAGCAGGATGGAACGGAGATTATTATGCACCTGGTTTTATATTTGACTCTGCACAGGTTAATTATTGGACTGCAAACACAGATTACAAAATAGGTGATAGTGTCGAGTATCAAGGCAAATTTTATGTTGCAAAATTTAACCATACTTCAGGTACATCGCTTGATAATGCAAACTGGATACTAAAAGATGAAAAACCATCTCCGCAACTTATTCCAAACTTTGATTATAAAATATCGCAGTTCAATGATTTTTACAATTTAGAGACAACTAACTTTGATGAGTCTCAGCAAAAATCTGCACAAAAATTAATTGGATATCAATCAAGAGATTATTTAGAAAATCTTTTTGTAAATGATGTTTCACAATATAAATTTTATCAAGGATATATTAGGGAAAAAGGCACACAAAACGCAATCGACAGATTGTTAAAAGCCAAATACGAAGGACAAGATATTTCTCTTGATTTATATCCAGAATGGATGCTGAGAACAGGACAGTTTGGTAACACAGACTCTGTTGAAAATATACAGATCCGTTTAGAAGATGACAAAATCACAGCAGACCCAAATAGTTTTGAATTGTTTGACACATCTAATGAAACTGTAGAATATACAAGATCAGATGCAATAGTCAAAGGAGATATGTTCTATAAACCAATAGATTATGATGCGTCGAAGACTTTCAGTAGACTTGACTACACAAAAGAAGGCGTAAACAGAGACACTGCCCAGGTATACAAGACTGCAGGATATCCACAGGTTGGTCAGGTACAACACACGGCATTTGATATAAAAGAATTATTAGATCTTGATCTTGATACAATTACCCAAAATGATTTGATATGGGTGGCAAACAAAGCAAACGGTGATTGGGACGTGTTTAGATTAACGAATCAGTCATATAAAATAGAAAATCTTAGAAGAATTAACAATGACACACAGATGGAAATCACGTTTACAAATTCACATGGCTTATCTGAAGGCTCTCGAACTAGCCAAGCAGATTATTTTGCAATTACAAATGCCAAGATTGCAGAATTGAATGGTGTGTATCAGGTTGACTCAGTTTTGAACCATAAACAAATTGTAATTACTACCACTATAAGAACGGTGTTCACAGGAGTAACTACAGATGGATCAACTGCTGATGCTTATGGCAATGTTTACAAATTTATATCAGTAAGATTGCCTTCAATGGACAATGTAAATGATAGATTAAATTATTTTGATTATCAAGACAAAGATGCAAATATTAGTAAAGAGGGTGATAAGGTATTTGCAGATGCCGATAGTTCAGGACTATGGCGTGTGTATGAAAAACAAAATCCTTATACAATCACTCAAAGGTTATCACCAAACAATAGTGGAGCAGACCAACATTTTGGACAAAAGATTGTTGCTCGAAATGATGGAAGAGCGATTGCTGTATCATCACCTGCAGATGGACAAGGTAAAGTAAACTTCTTATTTAGAAGAGAAGCAACAGCAGGTCAAACTTTTGAAACTGAATCAACAGTTACAACAACAGCAGGCAATGATACCACAACCAAATTAGGTGAATCGTTATCGATCAGTACTGACGAAAACTTTGTTGTTGCTGGTGGTCCATATGCGAACTCTTTGGGTTCGGACGGAAGTACAAGATTTGCAGATGCTGGACTTATTAAAATATTCCTTTGGAATCCTAGCACATTCAAATACGGAACGCTGTCGACACTACGTCCGCCAGTAGATGTGGCCTCACAGAATTTTGGTTGGGCACATAAAATTTCCGAGTCTGGCGTAGATTCAAATAGAGACACAGCACAAAAATATTTGTTTGTGTCAGCACCGGGACATAGTAGCGACAAAGGTCGGGTGTATGTGTACACCTGGGGTATTGGTGCAGATGGTTCAACATATGATAGATGGACAAAAGACTACACATTAGAAGCACCAGCAGGTGGAAGCGGACAAAGATTTGGCCATAGAATAGAAGCAAATGACAACGGTGATGTACTTGCTGTAAGTTCACTAGCGCCGGGCAACGCTGGCAAAGTAGAAATATTTGTGCGATCCGGAGCAGACGGAAGTTCAGCAAATACATTTACATTAACCCAAACACTAACAGGCGTGACATCAGACGGTTCGACGGCGAATACAGCATTTGGTGATGCTCTTGCAATGAGCAAAGATGGAAACACTTTAATCATAAGTGCACCTGGTGTTGACAAATCTGATCAAGCAGATGCTGGAGCCATTTACTACTACAAATGGAATGCTGATGGATCTACAAACACTTACACTTTACAGCAAACTATAAACGCACCTGAATCACAGATAAACATGAAGTTTGGAACATCACTTGCAATAAATCCTGCGGGAAATAGATTAGTAATTGGCGCAGAAAGTTTTGCAAGTACGAGAGAAATGAAAATTGACTCCGGAGAAACAACTTTTGATTTACAAGACACTACTATAATTGATAATAACACGCAGTCCGGCGGTGCATTTACAGCCACTATGTACAACACAAAATTTGTTATTGATGATAGATTAATGACAAACAATGTCACAGCATTGGACGATTTTGGAAGAGGCGTATGTGTAATAGACAATACAGTATTTGTTGGAGCGCCTAAAGATGACGGAAATGTTAGCACAGATGGAAGCACTAAAGTACAAAATGACGGAACGGTAACTATTTTCGATTTAACTGAAAATGGAAATTATGCATGGAAAAATATTACTACTGAAAGTCCGTTCATCGATATCGGAAAAGTTGGGCAGGTGTTTGAATTTGATAATAGAACAAAAGAAATTAGAGATCATTATGACCTTTATGATCCTATCAAAGGTAGAATTCTCGGAGTAGCAGATAGAGAAATTAATATCAAAACTGCATGGGATCCTGCACAATATAACACAGGCTCTAATGCAAATTTTAAAACTCCTTGGGCAGAAACACATATTGGAGAAGTTTGGTGGGATTTATCAACTGTAAAATGGCTTTGGTACGAACAAGGAAGTCAGGAATACAAAATTAATAATTGGGGAAAAACTTTTCCAGGATCAAGTATAGATATTTACGAGTGGATTGAATCACTGGTATCGCCACAAGAATACACTGGATCTGGAACAGTGCTTAACGTTAACACATATACAATAAAACAAAAATACAATGCATCATTAAATACTTTTGTCGATTATTATTATTTTTGGGTGAAAGATAGAACAACGTTGCCAACAGATAGTGTGGTTACAAGAAAGAATACTACTTTATACACAGCAAATCTAATTAGAAATCCTCAACAATATGATTTCAAATATTATTCTGTCACAGATACAAATAAATTTATTCTAAATAATGTGTCTAATTTAGTAAATGGCGACATAATTTTAAGTGTCGATATTAGATCAAACACATTTGAAGGTGACTCGCACTCTGTTTGGAAACTAGCAAGAGAAGGTGACAAAGATTATAGACCAGGTACACAAATAGAACAACGTTGGTGGGATTCACTAATAGGATCCAATATAGCAGGTGACAAAGTTCCTGATATAGATCTACCTGTGAACCAAAGATACGGAAACAATATACGTCCAAGACAGAGTTGGTATGTAAACAGATTTGATGCCCTAAAAGAAATTATTGATTATGCAAACAGTGTCCTGAAAAAATATCAACTAGTTGGACAAATCAATTTAACAAATTTAGATTCAAAAGAACCTGAACCGACTGCACAAAGTTTAGAATGGGACGCAACTGTTGATACTTACGCTGAACTGACTTACATCAATACAGCAGATTTATCAGGTACTGTGAGATATTTGGTCAAAGCAGACGAAACATCGAATAATTTTTGGGCAATATACACTTGGGACGGTTCAATTTGGTCCAGAACAAAATTACAAACTTACAATACTTCCAACTATTGGAATTACACAGACTGGTATGGAACAGATCCAAGTATTCATGAAATGCTTCATAGCGAAAAAACTCCAATAGACAAGCAGGTTACTTTTGAGTATGAACTAGATGGATTAGATCTTGCTGTTGGCAAACACGTTAAGGTGACCAATGCGGATACAGGTGGATGGAAACTGTTTATGAAAACAACCACAGGTTGGACAAATGTAGGAACCGAAAACGGGACAATAAGATTATCAACTAAACTTTATGATTACTCTCAAGACGCAACAGGCTTTGCTGGCGCTGATACATTCGATGAAAATTTCTTTGACCAAGAACCTGCAATGGAAACAAGAATGATTCTTACAGCATTAAGGGATGATCTCTTCATAAACGATCTTGCAGTGGAATACAACACATTATTTTTCACAGGTCTAAGAAAAGTATTAGCAGAACAAACATATGTAGATTGGTTGTTTAAAACTTCATTTATTAATGTTAAAAACTCAGTAAGAGAATTAGACCAAAGGAAAAGTTATGAAACTGGCACCGACGCTTGGATAGAAAGTTACATAAATGAAGTAAAACCATTCCACACAAAATTAAGAGAATATAAACTTGGCTATACAACTACCGATACACAGGATGGAATATTCACAGACTTTGATAACCCTCCATTGTATGATCCTGCAACTAAAAAAATACGGCCATTAAACGTTGATATAGACACGGACAAATTAACCGAGTATCCATATCAGATGTGGAACGATTATCATAAAAAATATGTTTCATCTATAACAATTACAAAAGCAGGTTCGGGATATGAAGTTGCTCCAGATGTTACATTAATAGGCGGCACTGTTGGAAGTACAGGGCCATTCCAAATTTTAGGTACTAGTTCTTCAGGAGCAAGTTCTGGAACTTTTGGATATTATTACCCATTGTTCACTAGTGAATCACAGTCTAATATTTGGGACACACAAAATGGCGGCACAGGAGCGTCACACAGTCATACATTTGTAGAACATTCTGGAATGGTATTCTATATGCCTAACAGTCAAATATCAAATCATGGACTGACTAACAAATCTGGTACATTTAGAATGTATGTGGCTCCGGAAACAAGTTCAGCAAAAGCAACATCTATAATACAGGACGGAAAAGTAACAAAGATATTACTTTCAGATACGGGTGCGAATTACACAGCAACACCTACAGTCATTCTCACAGGTGGTCTTAAATCAGGCGGCACTCCTAGTGACACAGCAAAAGCATATGCAAACTTGTCAAACGATCTAGTAAGAGATTTTAACACAACAATAAAATTTGATAGGGTATCTAGCACATCAAGAGTGAAAGATTGGACGGCGTCTACATATTTTGCATACGGGGATTTGATAAGATACAAAAATGAATTATACAAAGCAACAGATGCCTTTACGTCAAGTACAAAATTTGATGATAACATTGGCAACGTTTATAAGGTGTTTGGTGATGAAACTGGATTGACAGCGGCAGACAGGACCAAAGGTTTCTATACCCCAGGATCTGGAATGCCAGGCAATGAATTATCACAAGTGATGACAGGCGTTGACTACGGCGGAACTATGGTTACAGGACTGTTGTTTAATCAAGACCAAGGTTGGGATAGATCCGGTTGGTATGATTTTCCATGGGATAATTATGGAGAATCTAAAATAAAAGCATTCACGGCAGACGGATCAACAACCGCTTATACTTTTGCCACGGCACCGGGATCGAACGAAGTTTATCAAGTGTATATTACCCATGGCGATAGCACAAGAAGAAAATTATCTGATATAATCAGAGGAGACGGATCTACAACTACATTTACTATTAGCGAGACAGCAGATTCAGATGCATTGGTTGAATTTATTCCATTTGATGACGACGGTGTATTGACACCAACTGATGACAGAACATTAGATTCTATTGTCAAGGGTGGATTGTTTACAAGTGCCTTAGGTCATGCACCTAGTGATATAATTTTAGAAGGTGATGATTTTATAAGTCCCGATACAAGTTACGCACCAGAAGAAACAGTACCGGGTCAAATGTTTGACACAGTAGATATTAAAGTTTATACGTCTCCGGAATCGGGCGTACCATTCATAAGTGAAAACAATTACATTGGAGATGGCACACAAACAACTTTTGCAATAGGAGAGTATCCAGGCACACTTGGTTCGGTTACTGTAAGTGTAAACGGAGTTGTGAAAAAACTTACAACTGACTATACTGTCAATGTTGCAAATAAAACAATTACGTTTA
>MDTD01051407.1_pt1 | contig 14961 bp, 14 predicted proteins | sample 811221 | NCBI WGS metagenome assembly MDTD01 (sample SAMN05326646, study PRJNA326480) | marine metagenome | isolation source: seawater | place: Pacific Ocean: South West | collected 2011
ACAAAAAATATTTAGTCACAAAAAAAATTTTAAATTTATTAAAGCAGATGTAAGAGATTATGTTTTGATGAAAAAAATATTAGATGATCATAATTTTGATGTTGTAATACCTCTAGCCGCGCTAGTAGGTGCTCCAATATGTTCAAAGTATATTACAGAGGCGGAAGAAATAAATTTTAAAAGTTGTAATTTTTTATTTGAAAATCTTAATTCAAATACAAAGATAATTTTACCAGTTTCTAATTCAGGATATGGAATTGCAGATCATAATAAGCCTTGCACTGAAGAATCTGAACTTAATCCAATTTCAGTTTATGGAGTAACCAAAGTTAAAGCCGAAAAATCGTTGATTGAAAGAGGTAATTTTATTTCATTAAGATTAGCAACAATTTTTGGAATTTCGCCAAGGATGCGACTTGATTTACTAGTCAATAATTTTGTTTATGAAGCAGTTACAAATAAATATTTAGAAATATTTGAAGGCAAATTTAAAAGAAATTATGTACACATAAACGATGTAGCAAGAGTATTTATATTTTGTATAATGAATTTTGAAAAATTAAAAAATAATGTATTTAATTTTGGTTTAGAAGATGTGAATCTAACAAAAATAGAATTGGCAGAAAATATTAAAAAATATGTCAAAGATTTTAAATATGTCTTAAATGAATTTGGTCACGATCCTGATAAACGTGATTATATAGTTTCAAATAAAAAAATATTAAGTATGGGATTTGAATTTAAACACTCTCTAGACCAAGGTATAAAAGAATTGGTAGAGACTATTCCAAATTTAAAAAAAGGTATTTATACAAATATTGTTGAAAAGATAGATCTATAATATGAAAAAAATTTATTCTCTAAAAGATTTTAAAATAAAAAATGAAATTTTACACAAATCAAAAAAAAGTATTGGCTTGTGCCATGGTGTGTTTGACTTGTTACACTTAGGACATATCAGACATTTTCAAGAAGCAAAAAAGAAAGTAGATATTTTGATAGTCTCACTAACCGAGGATAAATTTGTAAATAAGGGTCCTGGAAGACCTGTTTTTACTCAATTTGAAAGAGCCGAGTGTTTAGCGTCTTTGGAAATTATTGATTATGTTGTGATTTCCAATGAGATATCTGCAATTAATTCTATTAATTTAATAAAACCAAAACTTTATTTTAAAGGACCAGATTATAAAAATAATAAAGAAGATATTACTGGAAAGATACATTTAGAAAAAAAAGCACTAAAAAAAAACAAGGGTAATATTTTTTATACCACAGATGATAAATTAAGTTCAACAATTTTATTAAAAGGATATATAAATTTTTTGTCTTCAAAGCAAAAAGACTCAATTAATAAAATTAAAAAAAGTTATGATTTAAAATCTATATCAAATTTAATCGATAGTTTTAAAAAAGTTAAGCCCGCAGTAATAGGAGAGACAATTATAGATATTTATCAATTTACTGATACATTGGGAAAAAGTGGTAAAGAGCCAGTATTAGTCTTAAAAAAAAAATTTTTTGAAAGATACTTAGGTGGTGCTGGCGCCATTTGTCGACATCTATCAAGTTTTGTAAATAAGGCATATTTATTAAGTTATTTAGGCGAGAAGCAAGAGGAGCTAAATTTTATAAAAAAGAACTTAGGAAAAAATGTAATATTTGATTTTATAAAAAAGAAAAATTCTCCCACAATAATTAAAGAAAGATTTATTGAAGAATATAGTAAAAGAAAAATTTTTGGAGCTTATTCTCTTAATGATAGTAATATTAATGTAAAAGAAGAAAAAGTTTTAAGTAATAAATTAGATTATGTTTCAAAAAGTAGTGATCTATATATAGTTTCTGATTATGGGCATGGATTAATTTCAAAAGATTTTGCAAAAAAAATTCTTAGTAAAAGAAAATTTGTAGCTGTAAATGTTCAAATAAATTCGTCTAATATTGGGTATCACAGTCTCCAAAATTATAAAAATGCAAATTGTATTATTATAAATGAAAATGAATTAAGATACGAACTTAGGTCAAAAACTGAAAAAATTGAAAACCTTCTAAAACTACTCTCAAAAAATTTAAAATTACATTTTTTAGTGGTTACTAGAGGCGATAGTGGAGCAATATTATATGATGCAAAAAATAATAAATTTCATTATTCTGATGCATTCGCAAATAAAGTAATTGATAAGGTTGGCGCTGGAGATGCTATGCTTGCAATATTGGCCATATGTTTATATAGGAAGATTAATTGCGATCTAACATTAATGATTTCTTCATTATGTGCATCTCAATCTGTAAACTCAATTGGTAACAAAAAAGCTATAAATAAAATTACGCTTTTAAAGGAACTAGAGCATTACTTAGCATGATGTAAAAAATATTTATAATTGGTGGAGCAGGTTACGTTGGTTCTGTTTTAACACCTTATCTTTTAAATTAAGGTTATCATGTGACAGTCTTAGATTTATTTATGTATGGAAATACTTTATTTCCACATCCTTGAGAAATAATTAAATTTGCTTAATCAATTTTTTTAAACTAATACCGTGGGCTTCTAACAAATCATCTTGATTACTAAAAACGTGGATAAACTTATCTTTTAAGGAGTTGGTAATTATTTTACCTTTATAATTATTCTTAAAAGCCAAATTAGTAATAATATCACTTAAACCACCAATTATCGAATGATCTTCTAATGTAATTATTTTTTTATATTTTCTAAAAATTTTTTTAATTCCATTTTCATCAAACGGTTTAAGTGTTGAGCATGAATATAGACTAATATTTTTATTTTTAATTTTAATTGCATCATAAGCTAATTTTGCTATTGGGCCATGAGATAAAATACAGGTTTTTTTTCCATTGATAATTTTTCTTATTTTACCAAATTTCCATTTTTCCACTGCATTTTCGGTAATGTTTTTCTCACCACTCTTTCCTATTCTTAAATATGTTGGAGATAAATTTTTTGTGCAACAATAGTTAACAACTGAAACTAATTCTAAAGGATCACAAGGTGATATAACAGCCATATTTGGTATCGATCTTGCAATTGATATATCTTCAATTGCTGTGTGTGTACCACCTAAATTTGCATAAATTGTTCCTGCGCCCATCCCAACTACTGTAATTGGAAGGTTTTGATAACAAATATCATCTCTAACCATTTCGAAAGGTCTATAAATACTAAATGGTGCAATAGTGTAAGCAAAAACTTTTTTTCCAGACATAGCTAGTCCGGCGCAGACACCTATCATATTTTGCTCTGCAACACCTACATTAATGAAGTTTTTGTTCGATTTTTGAAATTTTGCCATTGCACCAGAAGGCGATATATCTGCCGCTACTACAAATATATTTTTATTTTTTTTTATATTTTTAAATAATGTTTCAGAAAATTTATTTCTCATAATTTCCCAATCTTACTTTCAATTTCTTTTATTGCTAAAATATATTCAGATTTACTTGGAGATCTATAATGCCACATTGGGACATTTTGCATAAAACTTACCGGATATCCTTTAATTGTTTTAGCAACCAAGCATAAAGGCTTATTAATTTTTTTTTTTCTTTAATATTTTAATAATTGAAACTGGATCATGACCATTGCAATCATGACTATCCCAGCCAAAAGATATAAATTTATTTTTTATCGGATACAAACTAGGATGCGTCTCCGTAGCTCTAGTTGCACTTTGAAGATCATTATTATCAACTAACAGTATTATATTATTTAATTTAAATGAGGAAATCATTAATACCGACTCCCAAATTGAGCCCTCCATTAACTCACCATCACTGCAAAGAATGTAAATATTTTTATATTTTTTAGATAACGACATACCTGCCGCAATTCCAAGACCGTGACCTAAAGAACCAGTAGAGGCCTCGACTCCATTAATATAAATTTCTGGATGTACACCTAAAAAACCTTTTTTTTTACAATAATTATCTAAGTCTTTTTTTTTAATAAGACCTTTTTGTTCTAATATTGAATAAAGTAATATTCCAACATGACCTTTTGATAATATAAATTTGTCTTTTTTATTATTTTTTATTTCAAAAATTGTTTGAATGAGTTCAGCACTTGAAAATGAACCACCAATATGTAGAGCAGGTACCTTTAAAGAAAGGTCTAAAATTCTTTTTCTAAGCTGTAAAGATTTTTTTTGTATTTTTTTTTCTAACATATAATAACTTTTGATTTTCTATATCAATTATCTTATAAATTAAACATTATAATTTTTAAATATATCATGAAACTTAAAGATTTTATAAAAGATGAAAGTGGTAAAAGTTTAGCACTATTTTCAAAAAAAAAATTTGAATTTAGTGCAAGTTTAATAAAAGAACTTAAAGAGTATTATAAAAAAAACAATAAAGAAGTAAGAATATGCATGCATAGTTCCAAGAAATCAAATTTACAAGTGATGGTAAACTTAATCATTTTAAAAAAAAATTATCAAGTTCATTATCATAAGTATTCAAGTGAGTATTATTTTCCTTTAGATGGAAAAATAAGATTAGTAACGTTTAATGATAAGAATAAGTTTAAAGATTATTCAGATATTGATGGAAAAAAAAATTTGGTAGGAAAAATTCTAAAGGGTGAAAGACACGTTGCTGTACCAACAAAAAAATATTGTATATATTTAGAATTTAGATCAGGTAATTTTTTTCAGCATAAAAATATTTTTTTAAATAAATTTGTTAAATCAAATGAAATTTTGTCTTTAAAGTAATGAAAGGCCTTTCTATTTTGGTATTTGCTTTTAATGAACAAAAAAGAATTTTATCAACTATAAAATTGATAAATTCAATCATTAAAAAAACTAAAATAAAATACGAGATTATCGTGATTAATGACGGAAGCACTGATCAAACAATTAAAATTGTAAATAAATACAAAAAAAACAATAATAAAATAAGAGTTTTAGATTTTAAAAATAATCAAGGAATAACTAGATCGCTTAAAGAAGGAATTAAAATGGCAAAATTTAATAAATTAACCTGGTTTCCAGGTGATGACTCTTTTTTATCCAAAAATTTAAAAGGATTTTTTGAACTTTCAACAAAAAGTGATTTAGTAAATGGTTTTAGAGATAATAAATTTGTATTTAATAATGTAAGAAAAATTTTGAGTGTAATAAATCAATTAATATTGAGTTTATTATTTAATCAAGAAATTAAAGATGTACATGGAATGTTTATTTTTAAGACAAATCACTTAAGGAGATTAAAGTTTTATTGCAGCAGGTATTCAATAATGGTCGAAATTTTACCAGCACTATTAAATCAAGGCTATTATAAGATTAGTCATATAAAGATTTACTTGAATAAAAAAAATTTAGAATCTTCTCAAACATTAAGCTTTCAAACTATTATAGACTTTGCTAAAACATGGTTAAAATCTTTTTATTACTATAAAATTCTCAAATAATGAAAATTGCTGTACTAGGAAACTCCAAATTTACTTTGTCATGTTTTAAAGCTTTAAAAAAAAAAAATAAAAATAAGTTAATTTTAGTTTCACAAAAGAAAAAATATCAACCAAAAAACTCAATTAATATAAAAGATTTTGCTAAAAAAAATAAAATAATTTTTTTTCAAACAGCAGACATTAATTCAAATTCTACCTATATTTTTTTAAAATCATTAAATTTAGATTTAATTTTTTCTTCATGGCCAAAAATTATAAGTAAAAAAATAATAAATATTCCAAAAATTGGAACAATTGGATCTCATCCCACATCTCTACCAAAAAATAGAGGAAGACACCCCTTACATTGGTTGATAAATTTAGGATGTAAAAATTCCCATTTATCATTTTTTTTCATGGATGAAAGCATCGACGGAGGTAGATTAATTTCAAGATATAAATATTCAATTAAAAAAATGGAAAATATTGCTTCCCTAGAGTCTAAAATTGAAAAACTTGCTTTTAAAAACTGCTATGATGTTTACAAAAAAGCTATAAAAAAAAATTTTATAGGTACTATTCAGCGAAAAAAAAATTCAAATTATCTTAGAAAAAGAGATATAACTGATTTGATTGTCAGCTTAAAAATGGACTTTAAATCGATACAAAAATTAGTTAATTCATATTCTGAGCCATATGAGAGTGCAATTTTGATCATTAACTTTGAAATTTTTAGAATTTTAAAAATCAAGAAAGTTTTTGGAGAATTGTCTAATGTTGAAATTGGTAAAATATTGAAAATAAATAGATCATCAATTATCACGAGATGTTCTGATAGTTTAATTGAGATTTATCTAAAAAAATTAAAAAAAAATGATTTAAATTCAATATCTTATATTCATGATCCAACTTATTACTTAATAAAATCAAAAATTTTCTTAAAAAAAATAAATAAAGTATTTGTAAAAAATCAATAAATGAAAAAAATTAGAATTAAGTTTTAAAGGAATAAATTATAATGAATATAAGTTGCAACATATGCAATAAGAAAAAATTAAGAAAGATTTTAGTATTTGGAAAAAAACCTATTGTCCATCATTTGAAAAAAAAAAAAAGTGAAAAAGAGAACAAATACCAATTTGATATAGCTAAATGTAAAAATTGTGGTCATTTGCAAATATACAAGGGTATAAATCCAAAAATTTTATATAAAGATTATTTTACACCCAGCTCATGGAAGATTAATTGGCATGCGATGTTATTAATTGAAAAAATGATAACTTTATATAATTTAAATACAAATAGCCAAATTTTAGAAGTTGGTTCTAATGATGGTTTTTTTATTGAAGAATTTAAAAAAAAAAAATTCAAAAACGTATTTGGAGTAGAACCATCTAAGGACGTTTATCTTCAGTCAAAAAAAAAAGGTCATAGAGTAATTAATGATTTTTTTTCATACAAAATAACAAAAGATAAATTTAAATTAAAAAAAAAATTTGACCTAATTTATTCAAGGCAAGTTTTAGAACATATCCCAAAATTAAATAATTTTCTAAAAGAAATATATAAAAGCTTAAATGAAAATGGATTTCTTATGTTAGAAGTTCCTGATCATGACATGAATTTTGAAAATTTTGATTATTCATTTTGGGAAGAACATGTTAATTATTTTAACTTAAAAACCTTAGAATTACTCTTATTAAAGAATAATTTCAGAATAATACATCATGAAACAACTTTATATTCTGGAAAAGCACTTATTGTTTTTGCAGAAAAAAATAAAAAAAAATTCAAATTTTCTATGTCATCGAATGATAATTTTACTAAAATTAAAAATTATCAAAAACAATTTAATACTTTCAAAAAACAATTAGAGACTTTTTTAAAAAAATTTAAGAAAAATATATATGTTTATGGATGTGGGGCGAGATCATGTAATTTCGTTAATTTGATTGGTATCGGCAAATATATAAGTGGTTTCGTAGATGATAATAAAAATAAGCAAAACAAATACGTGCCTGATAGTAATTTAAAGATTTTTCCACCAAATCAAGTTAATCTTGATGATAGTGTAATTTTGCTTGGAGTTAATGCAGAAAATGAAAACACAATTGTTGAAAAAACTAACTGTAAAAATATTTATTCAATATTGCCACCAAGTACTAGACTGCCAGATTTTTGGAAAATACTAATTGAAAAAAATAAGTTTAAAAAATGAAAATATATAAGACACTTAAAAAGTGCCGTATTTGTAAATCTTCACTTAAATTATTACATAAGTATAGACAAACTCCAATAGGAGAGGATTTCATTAAAAAAAATTTTAAAAAAAAACAACCTCTATTAGATTTAAATCTATGCATTTGCAAAAAATGTAAACTTGTTCAGATATCTGAGATAGTTGATCCAAACAAGATTTACAGTGATTATTTATATGAAACAAAAACATCAATAACTTTAGATCAGCACTTTAAAAATTATTCAATCAGAGTAGCAAAAAATCTCAATTTAACGAAAAATGATTTAGTTATTGATATAGGAAGTAATGATGGAAATTTGCTGAATCATTTTAGAAAAATTAGTAAATGTAAAATTATTGGAATCGAGCCGGCGAAACATATTGCTAAAATAGCAAATAGAAAAGGTGCAACTACTATAAATAGTTTTTTTAACAAAAAAGTTGTAAAGAAAATTAATAAAAATTTTGGTAAAGCAAGATTAATCACAGCGAATAATGTTTTTGCAAATATCGAAAATATAAATTCCTGGATTATATTAGTAAAAGAATTATTATCTAAGGATGGTTTTTTTATTATAGAAAGTTTTTATCTTGCAGATTTATTAAAAAATAAAGTTTTTGATTTTATATACCATGAGCATCACTCAGCATTTTCTCTTAAACCAATAATATATTTGTGTAAAAAACACCACCTAAAATTGGTTCATGTAGATAGAACAAATTCTAAGGGTGGATCATTAAGATATTATTTATGTAGAAAAAATTATAATTTCAAAAAATCAAATTCATTAAAATTATTGTTAAACAGAGAGAAAAAAGAAAAAATATATAATAAATTTACTTATTCAAAATATTTCAAATATATTAATTTACAAAAAATAAAACTTTTATCTTTTTTAAAAAAAAATAATAATAGTAAATTATTTGGTTTTGGAGCATCAATAACATGCATTACTTTAATTTATCAATTTTTTTTAGAAAAAAAAATTAAGCTTTTATTTGATGACAATAAAATTAAACAAGGAATGTTAAGCCCTAGAGATAATATACCTGTAGAAAAAATTACAAGCAAAAATATAAAAAAAAATTCAATTTTGTTAATACTGGCTTGGAGATATCAAAAATTAATTCTAAAAAAACATTTAAATAAATTAAAAAAATTCAAATTTGTGATTCAAGTTATGCCTGAATTTAAAAAAATAAATATTAAGTAATGAAAAAAATAAAAAATTTAAATTGGTGGAATATAAATATAAATAGAAAAAAGATCAGATCAGATCTTGTTAAATCTTTTGATAAAAAGCTTTTTTCTCAAGGCGAAATATCTAAGAAAGTTGAAAATGAAATTTGTAAAAAGTTAAAAAGTAAATATTGTATTTTAACTCCAAGTGGGACATCAGCAATATTTTTGTCGCTCTTATATTTTAAGATTAAAATTAACGATCCAAAAAAAAATGAGGTAATTATAAGTGATAGATCTTGGATATCACCGGCACACGCCGCTTATTTCCTTAATTTAAAACTTGTATTTGTTGACACAAAAAAAGATAAACCAGTTCCAGATGAAAATGATCTTATTTCAAAGATTAATGATAAAACACTTTGTATTATTTGTGTTCAGCTTAATGGAAGAGCTGTTGATGTAAATTATATAAAAAGTAAAAAAAAAGTTTTAATTTTAGAAGATGCAGCACAATCATTTTATTCAAAAACGAAAAATAGATTTATTGGAACTAACGGTGATATGGGAATTTTTTCTTTCTCTATGGGTAAAATTGTTACTTCTGGTCAAGGAGGCGCAATTATAACAAATAGTAATAAAATTTATAAATCAATTAAATTATTAAAAAATAATGGAATAGAAAATAGATATGTAGATAAATGGAATTCTCCAGGATTAAATTTTAAATTTACAGATATTCAAGCAACAATTCTACTTGAACAAATAAAGAAAATTAATGAGACTAAAAAGAAAATTATAGATCTTTATTACTTTTATAAAAAAAGGTTAAGTGATATCCCAAATATAGAGCTAGTAGATGAAAAATTAGTTGAAGGCAGAATACCTTTGTATATAGAGTGTTTTAGCCGTAAAAAAAATTTAATATTTAAAAAAATAAAAAACTCAAAAAAAATGTTAAGAGTTAATTATCAAAGTTTGCATAAAACAATTTATTTTAAAAAGTATTTAGGTAAAAAAAAATCTTTTAAAAATTCAGATAATTATAGTAGTTACTCATTTTATCTTCCTTCGGGACCAGATCAAAATTTAAAGAAAATTAATATTTTATTAAATAATTTAAAAAAAATTCTTTCTTAATTATGAAATGTAGGGTTTGTTTCTCAAAAAAATTATCTAAAATTTTAGATTTAGGCATGCAACCTTGGTGTAATGATTTTTTAAGAAAAAAACAATTAGGTTTAGAAAAATTTTATCCATTAGTTTTAATGTACTGTAATAATTGCAGTATCGTCCAACTCAATTATACGGTGAAAAAAGAGATAATGTTTTCTAATCATACATATTTATCTGGAATTACTAAAACATTATCTGATCATTTTTTAAAAATTTCCAATGAAATCAATAATAAATTTAATAAAAAAAAAGAAAAAAAATCGATATTAGATCTTGGATCGAATGATGGAACTTTTTTATATCATTTTAAAAAGCTTGGTTGGAAAATACTTGGTGTAGAGTCCTCAAAAAATATAGCAAAAATTGCTAATAAAAAAAAAATTAAGACATTAAATATGTTTTTTAATTATAAAAATTCTAAAAAAATAAAAACTAAATTTGATTATATTAATGCATCTGGAGTTTTCTTTCATTTAGAGGAGCTACATTCATTTACAAGAGGTGTAAAATTTTTATTAAAAAAAAAGGGGATATTTATTGTTCAATTTTTGTATATGAAAAAAATTGTTGAGAACACAGCATTTGATCAAATTTATCATGAACATTTACTATACTATAATCTAAAGACTTTGAATTTTTTACTAAATAAACATGATATGGAGATATTTGACGCTCATTTAACCAAAGTTCATGGTGGTCAAATGGTTGCATACGTCTCAAAAAAAGGTGAAAGACAGAAAACAAAAAGACTTAATAATTTAGAATATTTGGAAAAAAAATCAGATTGCAATAACAAAAAATATTATAAAAATTTTTCTAAGAAAATAAAATTATTAAAATATAAAAATCTATCGTTTTTAAAAAAATGTAAGAAACAAAAAAAAATTGTTTATGGAATGGGAGCTCCTGTAAAAGGTAATACTCTTTTAAATTATTTTAAAATAACCAAAAATTTAATACCTGTTCTTCTTGAAAAAAATGATTTGAGAGATGGGCTTTTTAGTCCAGGCGCCCATATACCTATAAAAATGGAAGATAATATCACAAAATTGCCAGATATATTTTATGTATTAGCATGGAATTTTAGAAAGGAAATTTTAAATAGGAACAAACATTTGATAAAAAAAGGTATCAAATTTTATTTTCCTATTAAAATAAATGACTAAAAAAAAAATTTTTATTACAGGCGGCTCAGGATTTCTTGGAAGATATTTAGTAAATGAGCTTAAAAAAAAAAATTTTGTTTATGCTCCAAGTTCAAAATCTGTAAATTTACTTAATTTTAAAGATCTACAAAAAATAAGAAAAAAATTTGATGAAATTTACCATTTAGCGGCTTGGACACAGGCGGGTGATTTTTGTTTAAAATATCCAGGCGATCAATGGATAATAAATCAAATGATGAATACTAATATTCTTAAATGGTGGAAAGAAAAAAACCAAAAAGCAAAATTAATCTTTATAGGAACTAGCTGTTGTTATGATGAGAGTGGAAGTTTTGACGAGGCAAATTATCTTCTAGATAAACCACATAAAAGTTTAACAACTTATGCAATGACAAAAAAAATGCTTTTACAAGGAGCCATATCTTTAGAGAAGCAATTTAAGATGAAGTGGCTTTGTGTAGTTCCTTCGACATTATATGGTCCAAATTATCACGAGGATGATAGACAGCAACATTTTATCTTCGATTTGATTAAAAAAATTTTAAAGGGCAAATATCATAACAAAAAAGTAAAATTATGGGGCAATGGTTTGCAAAGAAGGGAAATTATTCATGTTAAAGATTTCGTCTCAAATATGCTAAAAATTAAAAACAAAACTAACAATGATATTGTAAATATAGGATCTGGAAAAAATTATAGTATAAAATATTTTGCAAAATTAATTTGTGATATAATTAAATATAATCCAAACAAAATTATTTATGATAAATCAAAATATGTTGGTGCGCTTAAAAAAAAAAATTAATATTAAAAAAGTAAATAAACTTTTACCAGGATATAAAAAAAACTTATTACCTCTTAAAGTAGGTTTAACAGAAACAATTAAGTGGTATGAAAAAAAATTCTTCTAATAGTATTATTTATTGCATATTTCCCTCTTGGCTTAATCACTCAGGTCATGAAGGTTCCTATTTAGATAGTTTAAAGTTATTTAGTAACAAAGTCTCTAAAAAATTATTTCTAGTATTACCAAAAAAAAATAAAAGTATTTTTTTAAAAACAGATTATAAAAAAAATTTAGAATATTATTCTACTGGGTATATTTCACTTTTATTTAAAATTAAAAAAAATTGTGAATCTTTAAAGAATTTATTTAAAAAAAAAAAATTATCTGAGAATGATATTATTTTTATAGATGGTTACAGTTTTGATTTTTTACTATCTTTAATTTTATCTCTTAGAACATTGGACCATGGTGGATCTTTTCTAGTTTATTGTAGGTATGATTATAAAATTATTAAAAAAGTATTATTTAAATTATTTATAACAATAATATGTAAAAAATTTAAAAATTTAAAAATTTTAACTGATACTTATGATTTAAAAATCAAACTTAATAAAATTTACAAGAATAAAGTTATATTATTACCAGTCCCACATACTCATGTAAAAGATTATAAAAATAAGAAAAAAAATTATAATAAATATAACTTATTTTTTCCTGGACAATTTAGACCTGAAAAATTTGGAGAAAACTTCGATAATTTTCTAAAAATAAATAATAAATCGTTGTACAGAATTTTTATAAATGAAAATTTTTCTTGGAATGAAAAAAAAAAATTTTGAAATTAAATACTTAAAATATAATCTTACGAGAAATAATTATCTTAAATACTTTTTTAATTCTCAGATAGTAATTTTACCATATTCTCAGGAGCTTTACAAAGATAGAACATCAGGAATATTTATAGAGAGTATTGTCTTAAATAAAATTGTTTTAGTTACAAATGGAACCTGGATGTCAAAAGAACTAAAAAAATATAAATTAAATGAATTTATTGTTAAAGACTGGAGTAATTTTATTCTAGATAAAAAGATTAAAAATTTATTTGCTAATCAAGTTCAAAAAAAAATACATAAAATGCAAAAAAATTATTTAAATTTTCATAACAAAGAAAAATATACAAACTTGCTTAAAAAGTTTTCATGAAAAAAAAAATTGCTATAACCTATCCTCAATTACATGAATTTGGTGGAGGTGAAATTTTTTGTGAGCATATAGCTAATTTACTAATTAAAAATTATGAAATCGATTTATATTATTATCAAAATGAAAAAATTAATAAAAATATTAATTTTGACAAAAAAGTAAATCTTATAAAATTAAAAGCAAAAAATTCACTAATAAATTTTTTTTGTAAAAATTTTATATTTTTAGCGCAGATATATTTGATATATATTATTAATAAAAGCTATAATAATTTAAAATATGAATTCATATTCTCTGGAACTGGTGAATTTATTTCAAAAAGATATAAAGTTTATCAATATATACATCATCCTTTTTATTCTTTAAATCCAAAACATTATTTAGCACTTGGATTAAAAAAAAACCAATTTCATAAATTTTTTTTAAGATTTATTATTTCTTTTTTTGTGAGATTTTATTTTTATTTAAATAAAAAATTTTATAAAAAAAATATCACATTTGTAAATTCTATTTGGACAAAAAAAAGGTTTTTTGAAATTTATAACAAAAAGTGTAAAGTTATTTATCCAACTTTCAATATCCCTAGACAAGAAATATTTAATAATAAATTATTTTATAAAAGAAAAAATAATGTTGTTATTCTTGGAAGAGTAAGCGCAGATAAAGAAACTTTTCAAGCAATAAAATTTTTTTCAAGATTTAAAAATAATAATAAGGATTGTAAATTAAACAAACTTCTTATAGTTGGACCATTCAGTAACAGCTTAAGAGGAAAAGTTGAATATTTTAAAAAGAAATATAGTAATGATATAAAGTTTTATGGATATGTAAGTTATAAAGAAAGAAATAAAATTTTAAAGACAAATAAATATGGACTACATCTTAGTAAAGAAGAACATTTTGGTAGGTCAATATTAGAAATGCAAAAAAAGGGGATGATCGTATTTTCACATAACTCAGGAGGAGCTAAGGAAATAGTTTTAAATTTAATTCAAAAATATAATAGTTATAAAGATTTAGAAAAAAAAATTAAAAAATTAACTTCCTCTAAAACTTTAGAAAAGTTAGTATTAATTGAAAACTACAAATTTTTTTCCAAAAATTTTACAAATGAAGAGTTTAATATGAATTTGAAAAAATACCTTAAAAAATGAAAAAAATATTAATTACAGGATCGGAGGGTTTTATTGGAAAAAAAATGTGTAAGTTTTATATAAAAAATAAATTTAGAGTATATGGGTCATATTATAAAAAAAAATTTCAGAGAGTCAGAGGAGTAAAATATATCAAATGTAATTTTAAAAAGAAAAATGAAATATCAAATTTATTAAAAAAAATTCGACCTCATGCTATTTTTCATTTAGCTGCAAAAAGTCATCCCACATATTCGTTTAAGCACCCATTATCTACAATTGATACAAATTTTAATGGAACTTCTCATTTATTAAATTGTATTAAAAATAAAAATATAAATACCAAACTTATAATAGCAGGATCAAGTGCACAGTTCGGAATAAAAAATAAAAGTGAACTGCCTGTAAATGAAAAAACCCAATGTAATCCAGAACATATTTATGGTTTTACAAAAATATTACAGGTTATGATCGGAGAACTTTACCATCGTATGTATGGAATGAATATTTGCTCAGCAATAATATTTAATACATCTGGCTTAGGAAAAAACTTTGATGTTTTTCAAGATTTTTGTAATCAATATAAGAAAAATAAATCAAAAAAAATATTAGTTCTTAATGTAGGAAATATAAACAATAAAAGAGATTTTTTACATGTTGATGA
>MDTD01199230.1_pt1 | contig 14959 bp, 14 predicted proteins | sample 811221 | NCBI WGS metagenome assembly MDTD01 (sample SAMN05326646, study PRJNA326480) | marine metagenome | isolation source: seawater | place: Pacific Ocean: South West | collected 2011
AAGCTTAGTTGGTTTAATTAAGGCAATTCAAACAGAGAGCCAAACGAACATTCTAGCAAATCCGCAGATGCTTACATTGGATAACCAAGAAGCTATGTTTGAGATGAGTGAAAGAATTCCTATTCCAACTACCACCTCCAATCAAAACCAAGTGGTGGCTTCAGTAACTCGAGAAGACATTGGCTTGAACCTTAAGATCAAGCCTCAAATTAATAAACTTTCAAATTTTGTAAAAATGGAAATTAAGGCCAAGATGGAAGATATCGCTAATCGAGAACTCCCAGAGGAAGTTGCGACACAGGCTTTTGCTACATTAAATCGTCAGCTAGAAACCACTGTCGTCGTTGCCGACGGAGACACAGTCGTCTTAGGTGGAATGATTAGAGATCGAGTAAGTGATTCTCATAAGAAAGTACCTCTTCTTGGAGATATTCCAGTTTTGGGATGGCTATTTAAGTCAAAGCAACAGCAAGTTGCCAAGACGAATCTTCTGATGTTTATTTCTCCGAAAGTCATTCGAAAGTACGAGAAATCTCGCGCTATTTTAGATAAAAAACTTAAGCAGCGTGATGACTTTATTCGTAAAGAAGCAAGTGGTGAAGATCCTTTAAAAGTCTATCGAAACCAAATTATCAAAGACCTTCCTGAGGTTGAAGATATTCTAAGAGAAGCCAAGCAGAAAAGAAGAGAGCAACTTTCAGGATTAGAAGATGATGAATTAGGCGGAGGCAACTATTCACCAGGTGAATTTGATGAACCTTTACCCGAAGGAATGCTAGAGGAATAAATTGATGGCAGAAACCAAAGAAAGTCCTTCAACATTCATTGATTCCCAAAGAATTGGAGAAATCCTACTCGCCTATACTTCTTTGACTCAAGAACAGCTTGATCAAGCGCTTGAGCATCAGAAAACGGAAGGTGGGTTACTTGGGGAAATTCTTATTGAGAAGAAAATGATTCTTCCAATAGAGCTCATGCAAGCCCTTTGCACTCAGCTTGGTTTGGAATTCCGAGATGATTTAAAACCTGATGAAATCCAACCTGAAATGGTTGATGACATTCCAATCAATTATGCAAAGTCAAAAGAACTGATTCCAATTGAGATCAAACAAGGAAGTGGATCTCAGGAAACACTGGTGGTTGCAGTGGCTGATCCTTTTAATGAAAAGGCAATTGAAGACCTAAAAGTCCTGACGGGAAAACAAGTTGAAATCATTGTGAGTTCTCACAACCGAATTCAAGATGCGATCAATCGTGTTTATGAGAAAAACACTTCAAACTTGGTGGATAATATCGAAGGTGAATTTGATGACACGTTGGATCTGGATGGACCTATCGATATTCTTGAAGCTACAGAAGATGACGCTCCTGTCATTCGGTTTGTCAATTCGCTGCTTTTTCGAGCTGTAAAAGAAAAAGCTTCTGATATTCATATCGAACCATTTGAAAAAGAATTTGTAGTTCGATTTCGAATCGATGGCGTCCTTTATGACATCATCCGACAGCCGAAACGTGCTCATGCAGCAATCTCGTCAAGAATTAAAGTCATGGGAAACCTAGACATTGCTGAAAAACGTCTTCCGCAGGATGGTCGAATCAAGATTAAGATTGCCGGAAAAGATGTAGACATTCGACTCTCTACTGTTCCTACAATTTATGGAGAACGTGTCGTTCTTCGGATTTTGGAGCAAACCGGTACCATTCTAGGACTTGATGAGTTGGGCTTTCATCAGCAGAGTAAGCAAGCTATTGAGAAATTGATTTTTAAAAAACATGGAATCATCTTGGTCACAGGCCCTACCGGAAGTGGTAAATCCACAACCCTTTCGGCTTGCTTGGTAAAACTTAACAGTCCCGAAAGAAACATCCTGACCGTAGAAGATCCGATTGAGTATCAAATTCATGGTGTGAATCAGGTTCAAGTGAACGCCAGAATTGAGCTCACGTTTGCACGAGCACTTCGAGCCTTTCTTCGACAAAATCCGGATGTCATCATGGTAGGAGAGATTCGAGATAAGGAAACAGCTGAGATTGCCATTAATGCTTCTCTCACAGGACACTTAGTTTTATCCACGCTACACACCAATGACGCAGCAGGAGCCGCCACTCGTTTGATTGACATGGGAGTAGAACCTTTCTTAGTAGCAAGTTCTCTATTGGGTATTGTTGCTCAACGACTTATTCGAAAAGTTTGCACTCAATGTCGGCAGCCACATCAAGCTACTAAAATTGAGATGGAAGAACTAGGTTTAAAATCGCTTCCTAGTGATGCTCAACTCTATCAAGCAATTGGATGTCCTCATTGCTCGAATAGTGGGTACTCTGGGAGAACGGTAATACATGAACTTTTAGTTGTAGATGAAAAAATTAGAGAACTCATTGTTAAAAACTCAGATTCAAGTTTAATTCGAAGATCAGCTTATCAAAGAGGAATGGCTTCACTGAGAGAAGATGGAATTCGAAAGGTACTAGCAGGAGTGACAACGATTGATGAACTTCTTCGTGTGACTCATGCTGAGGAATAAGATGTAATCATGGCACCTATTTACGATTATAGAGCAATCGATCGCAGCGGAAAAAATCAGAAAGGACTGATTGAATCAGATTCCGCTCGTTCTGCTCGACAGAAGTTAAAAAAAAGAGGGCTTGTCGTAACGGACATTGCAGAGCGCTCAGTAGCAAAGCCCTCCCGATCTCGACAGGTTCCTTTTGTTGGTGGTCGTGTCGGTATCAAACAAATCGCACTCATGACGCGCCAACTAGCGTCTCTTGTAAAAGCCAATATCCCTCTAGTCGAGGCACTCAGTGCTTTGGTGGAGCAAACCGAAAATGAGAAACTTAAAATTGTGCTCGATCAGGTAAGACAAGAAGTCAACGAAGGCTCCAGTCTCGCAAAGGCGATGGAGCCTCACTCAAAGATATTTGATCATATTTTTGTTAACATGGTTGAAGCCGGGGAAAGCTCAGGGACATTGAGTTTGGTTTTGTTAAAACTAGCTGACTTAAAAGAAGCTCAAATGCGTCTTCGATCTAAGATCATTAGTGGCATGACCTACCCTGCTCTGATGATGGTCGTTGCAGTTGTATTGATTTTTGCAATTTTCACTTTTGTGATTCCTAAACTCACTAAAATATTTGACTCACTGAATAAACCGGTCCCAGTGACCACAAAAATTCTAATTCATATTTCTGATCTCGTTTTAAACTACTGGTACCTTTTGATTGCCATAGGTTTTTTCGGTTTCATATTTTTTCTCCGATATATCCGATCTCCAAAAGGAAGACCTCGATGGGATGCCTTTCGATTGCATGTTCCCCTCTTTGGAGATATCGCGAGAATGGTAGCTGTGACACGCTTTGCCAGCACCATGTCAACACTCTTAGGCAGTGGAGTGCCTATCCTAACGAGTATGAACATCACTAAAAATCTTATGGGAAACGTCCTGATCGCACGAGCGATTGAAAACGCAAGAGAAAACATCACGGAGGGGCAATCCATTGCAGAACCTCTCAAGAGAAGTGGTGAGTTTCCACCTCTTGTGATCCATATGATTGCGATTGGTGAGAAAACCGGTGAACTCTCTGGTATGCTAACGACTGTAGCTCAAACCTATGAAGACCAAGTGAATGCAAAAATTGAGGGCTTAACGGCTCTCATGGAACCTTTAATGATTATTCTTATGGGTGGATTTGTAACCTTCATCGTTTTATCTATTTTTGTCCCCTTACTGGAAATCAGTAATTTTAACTAATGCATTTGAAATTGAAAAAGGAGAACTCAATGAAATTTCAAAAAAAACTCGAATCAGCACTTAAATCACAAGGTGGATTTACCCTTACTGAGATGCTCATTGTGATTGCCATCATTGCATTGATTGGTTCTCTCGTAACGACGCAGCTTTTCAGTCGTTACAATAAAGCCAAAGTTGATGCTACTAAGGTTCAAATGCGGCAGATAGGCACAATCCTAGATCAATATCGTTTGGATTGTAATGTTTATCCAACAACAGAGCAGGGACTTGATGCGCTTTTAGAGCCACCTCAAACAGGTAGAAAATGTAAAAGTTATGACCCAGATGGTTACATCAAAGGTGGAAAAATACCTAAAGATGGATTTGACAATGACTTTATCTACTTTTCGGACGGCAGAAAGTATGAACTTCGCTCACTAGGGCAAGATGGACAAGAAGGTGGTGAAGGTTTTGATGCGGATATCTCTTCCATGGATATTGAATAATCAAAAACTTCCGATCGGAAATCGAGGTTTTACTCTGATTGAGCTGATGGTGGTGGTCGCCTTGATAGCGCTCATCACCTCGCTCGCTTTGCCCGGTCTTTCAAGTTATTTTCGCGTCTCGATAAACTCTCTTACAAGAGAAATGGCTTCTACTGTTAGAGAAGCCTATAACTCAGCAATGATTACTGGAAAAGTCCATCGTCTTGCAATAGATCTCACAAAGAATACTTATTGGGTTGAGGTTGGACCAAGGACTCATTTGCTCCACACACCAGAATCAAAAGAAAAAGAAGAGAGACTTTTGAGTTGGTTTTCTGAAGACGAGAAGAAAAAAAGTCCATTTAGAATTGAAGAATCCATCACCAAAGAGGCTCTATCTCTACCTTCGGATGTTGAATTTAAGGAGATCACGACTGAAAAATCGGAAGACCCCATCAACGATGGAATGGCCTACATTCATTTCTTTCCAAACGGGATCACAGAACAATCAATTATCCATATTCAAGATGAAGAAGAAAATGAAGTTTCTCTAATTATTTCAGCATTAGTTGGAAAAACAACCGTTGAGAATCGCTATGTCTCGAAGGAGGAAGCTTTTGAAATTCAATAGCACCTCTGGCTTTACTTTACTTGAAGTATTGATTGCTGTTGCTTTGATGGCGGTGGCTTTTTCGGCGATCCTCATGGTTGAGTCAGGCAGTATTAATGCAACGATTAAAGCTAGAAATATGACTGTGGCTGCGATGCTTGCAAAGAATGCCTTGTCACAAACTGAAATGGAAATGGAAGGTCTCCCTTTTAGTGAGTTACGAGAAGATGAAACGTTTGCATTCCCAGAGCCTTATGCTGATTTTAAATGGCGTCGGCAGATTAAGGAAATTGAATTTCCGAGTTTAGCTGGAGCATTTGCTGGAAGTGAAAATCAAGAGGGTTCAACTCGTCAAGCAGAGGTTTTTGCCAAACTCTTTAGTGATTATCTTTCCAATGCACTTCGGGAGGTCACGATCACAATCTTTTGGCAAAAAGGAGATGGAACTCAACAATACACTGTTTCAACTTATTGGGTGGATTTAAATAGTGACTTTAGACTTTCGCAATAAATCAAATATTTCTGGATTCACTCTTTTAGAGGTCATGATTGCCTTTATGGTATTGGTGTTTATTAGTTTTGCAATTTATCAATTAACAACCAACACTTTTAAATTAAGAAGTGATCTAAGTGCCGAAGGCGATTTCTATAATGAAATTCGTCTAAGCATGGGAATACTCCGCCAGGACCTATCTATGGTCTTTAGCCCAAAGCTTTTGATTCCAGAAACTCCTAACCTTAACCAGCAAGGAAGGGGGAACCCTCAAAATAATTCAACGAATACTCGACAGCAACCTCAGCAGCAAAGTCCGGAGATTGAACCTCCTTCGGAATACTGGGGATTCACGTTAGATCAAAATACCGGAATACGAAATACTCGCTTCCTGGGGGAAGAAAAAAGAATCCTATTTGTAGGCTCCACCCACCTTCGAATCTATCGCGATGCTCCTGAGTCAATTTACTCAAAAATTGAGTATGAAGTAGTTTCTGACGAAAGCCCATCTGCTTCTAAAAATAGAAGAACCCATGTTTTAGTAAAGCGAAGTAATCCCAATGTTTTCAATCTAGAGGTCGATGATGACGATTTCCAGAAGACCTATCCCCTTTTAAGAGGGATCACGGAGTGGAGGTTTCGCTACTATCAAAGACGTCGGGATCGGTGGTTCAATGAATGGGATAGCCGAAAAAATGAGTTCCGTGGAGTATTCCCTGATCTTATTGAAGTTTCAATGACGGTCATCGGACCTAAGGAGAAAGAATTTAATGGATTCTATCGATTTCACTTAGATATCCCATTTGAGGGCATCAATGCACAGTTTTAAAAAGTTGAAAAAACAATTTCAAAATAGAAAAGGCATTGCCCTTTTTATGGTGCTCGCATCAATCAGCGTTCTTTCTGTGCTTGTGACAGAATTCACTTATCTTTCTCATCTGAATCAGAAACTTGCCTATGACCAGCTCGATCACGTCAAGGCAGAGTATCTTGCTAAGTCAGCCTATAAATTATCGCTGCTTCGTTTAAAGGCCTATAAAACTATTAAAGATTTAACTCAAAAGAAAAATAGTGTTGTTCAATTGCCACAGCAATTGCTAGATATGATATGGTCTTTTCCCTTAACGTTTCCAATCCCAGAAACTCTTCCGGGCATGACACCACTTCAACAAGAAAGTATTCAAAAGTTCAATGCTGAAACTGGTTTAGAGGGAACCTTTACGGCACAGATGGCACCAGAATCAACAAAGTATAACTTAAACGCTCTACTTCCGCAGTACCTGCCAAATCAGGGAAACTCGAATCAAAATAACAATACCAATCAAAACAATTCAAACCAGAATCAAAATAATCAAAGTAATAACTCAAACACATCCAATAACACCAATCCAAAGAATAAAAGTGCAAATCAGAAGAATCAGTTTGATCCAGTACAAGCAAGACAAAGTCTTCAAACATTTATTTCAGAGTTGATTAGAATTAAATCTGAAGAAGATGAAGCATTTGCAAATGAATATCAAGGAATGAGAATTGATGAATTGGTTAATAATATTTACGGATGGGTTGATGTAAACTTCCTTGAAGCGCTAGGTTACGACGCAGAGCGCCCGACTCGAAAGGGAGCTGCTTTTTATTCTTTAGATGAACTTCATATGGTCCCAGGAATTGATGATGAACTGTATGAGCTTTTAGCCCCTCGATTGACCACTCAAGTCACCCCAGGAATCGACGTTAATCGAATCGACCGAACCATGCTACGAGCGTTGTTCCCTCAATTCTTAGAGGAAGAACTCACAGAGTTTTTTCAGTTTCGAGATGATCCAGAGCAAAACAATCAGTTTCAATCGGTTGATAAGTTCTACGAATATCTCACTACCAATGTGGGTGCTTATCGCGGAGGACAAACTGTGATTGACCAAATTAAAAATGAGTTTTCTGAACGAAATATCACTTTGGTAGTCAATGAAGAAGTCTTTAAGATTGAAGTGAACGCCAAAGTCAATACAGCAACAGTCAGTTTGACTGCAATTGTTCTCATGACCAATGAAAAGTCGCAGCAGCCCAAGCAAAATGCAGGAAATGGGTCACCTCCTGCACCGAATCCAGCTGCACCAGGTGGCCCTCAGGACACGAGAACACAAGGACCTCGTCAATCCTTGGGATTAAGAGTAACTTATTTTAGGATGATCTAGGGGGAAGTATGCGAATTTTAGGCATTGATATCGGAACCACTTCAGTCAAGGCAGTAGAACTTGAGACTGCTTTTCGAAGAGTTGAAGTCAGAGAGTATTTTGAAGAATTCGTTCAACTAAATGAAACGCCGATCCATGCCTTAGGGAGACTTATTGAAAGTCTCTCTCAAAGACCTGATCGTGTTGTTGTCAAACTTCCATCCTCTCACGTGACTTTTAGAAATTTAATGGTCCCAACAAAAGATAAAAAGGCAATTGATGCAGCTGTGGGTTTCGAGCTTGAAGATGAACTCCCCTTTCATATGGAAGACTGTATTTATGATTACTGCCTTCTTTCTCAATCAAAACAGGGTTCACTGGTACACATTGAGGTCACCTTAAAAAAGTATATAGGAAGTCTACTAGATGATCTCTCCGATATACAAGTAGATCCGGATTTTGTGATTTCCGATCTTTGGAGTTTTAAGCGACTTTGCGATCAAGTTTTAACGGAACAGCAGAAGAAAATGCCCGTTGCCATTGTTCATATCGGCTTTGATAGAACGCTAATTTACATCCACTGGGATAAGAAACCTGCGGTGATACGAGAAATAGATTTTGGTGGGAAGAATCTAACAGAAGCAATCTCTCAAAAATATAATGTGACGTTTGAAGAGGCAGAGAAGGCAAAGAAAGACAATGGGTTTGTTCTTTCTTCTCAAATGAAAAAAGAGGCCACTGAAGATCAGATAGAGTTTTCAGAGGTTTTATCTGAGGCATTGACACCACTTTATCTTGAGTTGAGAAAATCAAACCTCGCTGCCAAGAATGAGCTTGATGTTGGAGTACATCATTTCATGCTTTCAGGTGGAGGGGCACTTCTTCCTGGTCTTCGGCAATCAATGGAGGATCATTTCTCTATTCCGACAACACAGTTTCGAGGTCTCAGTCGAATCAATCCAGCTGGTGGAGTGACTTATTCTGATGAGACGGAGGCATTTTTCTCCTCAGCATGCGGAGTGGCATTAGCGGGTGTTCAACCTGACAAAAAACAATCAATTGATTTTAGAAAACTTAATTTTGAAAAATCACGACAAACTCAACAAATCAACCTCACGACATTGAAAGGGCCAATGATAGGAGCTGGAGCAGTCGCATTTTGTTTGCTTCTAAGCCTGGGGGTTCAGTCAAGTGTCTATCAATCTCAAATTGAAGACGTAGATCAAAAGTTAAAGACTGGTATTCGTTCAATTTTTCCACTGTTAGGAGGACGAGCTATTAAAACTTATTTAGCTGCACCAGATCGACTTAAGAAAACAATTGATAGTGAACTTCGAAAACAAAGAGAAATCTCTAATTTATTTAGTCAGAACCGAAAGTCGCCAGCTCTTTTTTTAAAGGCATTGTCTCAGAAAATTCCTCCACGAATCAAAGTCGACATGACTCGTTTTTTAGCGGGAGCTGCTCCTCAGAAAGAAGAGCAAGTGGAATTGGTGTTTTTACTTCACTCGAAGGCAGACCTTGAAACGCTAACAAGTCGTCTAAAGGACTTGATTGATCAATTGGAAGCGACTGAACCTGTTGAAACTCCATCGTTAGATGGGACTGAGAAACATTGGAAAGTCATTTTCAGTGGCAAACCTAAGGAGTCGGCATATGAATCCTGAATCGAAATGGCTGGCATGGTTTTATGATACTTTGGAAAAGATCAGAGACTGGCTAGAACAACAAGAATGGTACAATGAAGCAAATGAAAAATGGGAAGCCCTTGACAGCCAGTCTAGAAATCTGATCAAGCTGGGAAGCGGCTCAATAGGAGGACTTTTCCTTGTCTACTTTCTTTTCCAAACCGCAGCTGGAGTCTACAATACTCGAGCAGAGTTGGAGGAGAAGATGGATCTCTTGAATATGATTCAGTCTGCTAACAATGAACTTTCAGTCATCAAGGGAGATTCAAAAGGGACAACCTCTCAACCAGACCAGCCAATCAATTGGGAGTCCTATTTTTCTGAAAAAGCATCGCTTGCGGGAATTGATGCCACACGCCTTAAAATCGAAAGAGGATCTTTAAAGTCAAAAGACGGAGATGACCTTGCTGAAGAAGCGACATTCAACATTGTTATGCAACAAATCAATGTCAAACAGCTGATTCGATTTTCTTTTTATTTAGAATCAGGAAGTGAACCCGTTAAAGTTAGAACATTTGAAGTAGAAACAGAAGGCGCTGAGGGCTACCTAAACGCTCGCGTTCTGGTTTCATCGTTTCAAGTGGTCAATGAGGAGAGTTAAATGACTGAAACAGATGTTCTTCCGGTACGCGATGACCTCGATACTTCTACTCATTCTAGAAAAAAGGTGAGAAAATGGAAATGGGTAAGTTTCGGATTAGCTGCATTTATTTTTTTCTCGATTGTGAAATTTCCCGAGGCAAAATTGAAGGCACTCATTCAAGCTCAGCTAACAACACAGTTAAGTCAACTTGGCATTCAAATGAGTGCTGGATCCTCTGAACTCTCTTTTCTATTTGGACTAGAATACGAACTTGAGGAGGTTCGTTTTTTCTTTCCTCGGTCTAATCAACCTCTTGAAATAAAAACACTTCGATTTTCACCATCTTTAATTGCATTAATCGTAGGAGATATTGGTGGTTCAGCTTCGATTGAAATAGGCGGGGGTGAAATTGATCTTTCGTTTAAAGGGGATCAGGCTGGAAAGAATTTTCAGTTTTCATTTGATCTAAGTGATGTGGATTTTGAAAAAGCTCAAGTTCTACGATCACTCACTCCTATAAATGGAGGACTCGTCTTGAATGGTGAAGGAGATTTTTCTGGCAGTCCAAGTTCACTGACAAGCCTAAGTGGGAGTTTTGATCTTGAGATCGCCAATTTGAAAATTCCTCCTCAGAAGCTCGTTATTCCGGGATTGTTTTTTTCACCTGAAATTCCCTCTACCATTCGAATCAAGGATGGAAAGCTACGAGGGTCCCTTAAAAATGGCACTTTACTTTTAAGCGAAGCCCGTCTTGGGAGTCCTCGTGGGCAAGGAGGAGACCTCTATCTCGATTCATCAGGTCAGGTGCGCCTTTCTCCTCGACTTATGTCCAGCTCAGTCGATTTAAAGGTAAAATTTGCGTTGTACGGAGAACTTCAAAAGTCATTTGGCCTTTTAGATACTCTATTGAAAAACTTCAAGAAATCAGATGGCACCTTTTCTTATCAACTCAAGGGCCCCGTGCAAAGACCTCGTGCCACACCGCTTTAACACTTAGCGGGAACCACTCAAATGTATTTTTTTCTTTGAAAATCACAGATTTAGTGGTTTGATCGCAGATCATGATTGAACAAACCAGCTCATTTGGACAGCTCGATTTAGAACTCGAACTAAAAAAAAGGCTCGATCGTTACTTTAGCCCAGTCATCGATACGAGGCTCAGCGCACCTCAGAATCTTCGCGAAAGTATTTCATATAGTTTATTGGCTCCTGGTAAACGAATTCGGCCCAGACTGGCTATTGAATCTGCTAAACTTCATGACCTGAGTAAACCCTCTGCGTTAGCAGTGGGATTAGCCATTGAAATGATTCATTGCTTCAGTCTGATTCATGATGATCTTCCTTGCATGGATAATGATGACTTTCGACGAGGGAAGCCTTCAAACCATAAAAAGTTTGGGGAAGCTTTGGCCTTATTAGCAGGTGATGCACTGATGCCAGTCGCTTTTGAAACTTTTTTAGAGGCAGCTCCTGAAGTTTCGCCACTGGCCTTTCAAAAAGCGATGAGTCGTTTTATGGAAGCGATTGGTCCTCGTGGAGTCATGGGAGGACAGGCAGAAGAAATGCTTTTGTCGGAGAATTCAAAATTTGAACAATTGAAAAAGATGCATTTACAAAAAACAGGGGTTCTATTTGAAGCCTCTCTTCTTATTCCAGCAGAATTATCTTCTTGGAATCCAAATTCTCAACAAGGCAAAGCGCTTCAATTTTTTGCAACTCAACTTGGACTTGGTTTTCAAGTGGCTGATGACTTTGAAGATCAGGATCAAGACTTGGAGTCAGATGCCCCTAGGAGTATTCTAAATTTTATTTCGAAGTCCGAGGCTATGGAGAAAACAAAATCCCAGCTGCTTAAGGCAAACGAACAGATGTTGAGTGCATTTGGAGAGAGTGCAGCCGCATTAGTAGGAATCAATCAAGAAATCATCAAGCGCCTTCGCTAATGGATAAGCTAAAAGAATCTCATTCAAAGAATATTTTATGGGTGACGGATCCTTGGGATCAGCTTATTCACGATAAAGAAACTACTTTGAGATGGATTCAGGAGTCGGTTTGGCTTGGGCAAGTGTCTTATTGGACTGACTATCGCTCAATCCGAATTGAAAACGAAGTGACGCAGTTGATCGCTTATCCTGTATTAGAGGCAAAAGAATCCTTAGATACAAACTGCTTCAAAATGGGCGATCCAATCAGTGTATCTGCTACTGAGTTTGATCAGATTCATTATCGTGTAGATCCACCCGTCAACCAGCATTATCTTCACCCCTTGCAAATGTTGGCTTTAAACACACGGGATACGCAGACAGAGTTTATCAATCCGCTGGAAGTGCTTTTTCTAGCTAATGAGAAATTTGAGAACTTTTTACTTGGAAAGCTCACCCCTCCCACACTCATTGCCACTCAGAAAGAGTCGTTTCAGGCGTTTTTTAATGAATATCAAAAGGTCGTTATCAAACCTATCTTTGATGCTCGAGGTCGGGGCACTGCAGTTTTGGATCATAAATCAAAAGAAGACCAATCAAAGTTTGAGAAAGTGCTAAAAAACCTTACTTTTGGGTTTACCTCTCCGGCACTGATGCAAGTCTACCTCAATCAAATTCATGATGGTGAGATTCGACTTTGGTTCTTAGATGGAGAACTTCTAAGTTCTTTCAAAAAATTTCCAATGGAGGGTGATTTCCGAGTCAATGTAACGGGTGGTTCCCCAATCGAAAGGTATTCATTGGGCTCCTCAGACAAAAAAGCCGTTGAGAAGATAGGCAGACTTCTTAAACGACGTCGAATCCGCCTAGCTGCAGTGGATTTAATCAATGGCCAATGCACTGATTTTAATTTTACTAGTCCTGGACTGATGGTACAGATGGAGGCTCTTTACGGTGAAAATTTTTCGAAAATAGTCTTAGAAAAACTGACTAAACCCTTTTCTTCTTGAATAAGACCCAAGTCTAGTTGCCCTAACTAAGCAAGCAACTTTAATCAAACTCGAAATAATTCATGGAGTGGTTTTTTTAAGAGAGTTTCGAGTTCATTGATTTTTTGACTCATGAGTGCTCTTCTTTTCTTTCGTTCCAAGTGTGCAGCCCCACCTAAGATCTTTTCTTTTTTATACAGTGCTAAACTTCCATCTCGCCTAAGTTCCCGAATTCGTTTTCGGGCTCCTTCAATCGAGTAGCGTTCTTGGTAGAGTAGATGTTTAATCATCAAAAGCGTCTCAACATCAGAGCGTTTATAAACACGTTGGCCGGTGGATGACTTCCCTGGCGAGAGGATCGGGAACTCAGACTCCCAATATCGCAAGACATACGGCTTCACTCCCACAATCTCTGAAACATCCCCAATTCGAAAGAAAACCCGATCAGGAATTTCAACAGGCTTTCTTCCTATGATTGCCCGATCTTTTCTTTGATCAGCCATTCCCCCTCCTTATTCTTTAGCTGGTATAAAAAAGTTGGGTAGCAAGCGACCCAATTCCCCAGCGATCACTTTATTATACACTGATTCTATTGAACTCAAAAGCGGCTCGGACATCCAGCCAGGTCTTCAAAGGTTGTCATGGAATGCAATGAATGGGGTCTTGCTTGTTTAGGTTAAGCTTTTCTAAGTAAACTAAAGCTCATCTTTGTCTGAAGCACTTTCAGCATGGGGCGTTGCTAAGTCCTCACCTGCTGATCCGCCACTGCCACTGCTAGCCTGACCAGAGGTTAGAGTTGAATTTACTTCTGAACGAAGGACTTGGGATGGCTTGAAAGTTAACACTCGACGTGCCGAAATCTCGATCGCATCTCCAGTTTGGGGGTTTCTTCCCGTACGGGCTCTTTTTTCTCTCACAACAAAGTTTCCAAAACCCGAAATTTTTATCTTTTCTCCCCGAGAAAGAGTCGTTTTAATAGAATCAAAGACCAATTCAACTAAGTCAGCAGCTTCTTTCTTAGAAAATCCGATTTTCTGATAGATCGCTTCCACGATATCTGCTTTTGTTGTTGCCACAGAGCCTCTCTCTCCTTCACTTCCTCAAAATTGAAGCTTTGATCAAATCAATGCCTGATCTTTTGTTTCCCTACAGTATGCAATCCATCTCTTGAAAAAATTGGCTAAGTCGCCTTTGACCACCCGCTCACTCACCTGAGTTGAGCGCCCAATTTTTTCTTCCATTGAGATAAAATAGCTTCAGAAGCCAAGTCTACTTCCTTTTCTTTTAAACTCCGCTCCTCATCAGAAAAGATAACCCGTACCGCAATACTTGTCATCCCCTCTGGAACCTGCTTGCCTTCATAAATATCAAAGATCTGAGCAGACTGAACTAATGGCTTTCCAGAGGATTTAGCGATACGCGTTATTTCATCGGCAAGAACCTCTCTTTTGACCATCAGCGCAAAATCCCTCTCGACTGAAGGGTGTTCTGACCACTTCTGAAACACTCTATTCTCTCCTAATGCCTTCGATGCCTTTGCGATTGCCTCCCAATCAAACTCAGCCAAAAACAATGAGTCTTTGGCTTTCAGTTTTTGAGCTAATCGCGGATGCCACTCTCCAAAAAATCCGATGGACTGACCCCGCACCTGAAGCATGGCTGTCTTCCCTGGATGAAATGGTTCAGTCGTTTCAACGGGTGCAGGTAGGATTCGCGCATTTTCCACGCCAAGCTCGTCAAGAAGAACCTCAATGGCTCCTTTTAGATCGTAAAAATCAACTCGCCGGGCGTCGATCTTTAAATTTTGAGCATCTCGCAGTCCTGACAAGACCAACGCAAGCTTCCAGGACTCCTTGATGGTAGTTTCAGTTCTGGATTTTGCCACTACTTTTTTATCAGAGGAGCTTAGTTCAAAAGTCGGTCTGATTTCAAAAAGCCGAATCGATTGAGGCTGACTTCCAAAATGACGATTCCAATTCAAACGCACGGATTCCACCAAATGAGGAATCAAGGAAGTCACCATGACCTCCTGGTCTTCACTCATTGGGTTAGAAACCTTAACACTCGGCTGGAACCCCAGTTTTTTCTGCCAAACCATTGAGCCAAACCCGTAATGAATGCACTCGTTAAAGCCAAGCGCACTGAGAATGTCTTTTGCGTGCTCGGCAAGTCTCATTGCCTGAGCATGCTCTGAACTTTGTTTCGAATGGGGTGCCTCGGATAATTTAGGGATTGATCCTTCCAGTTGATCATACCCCACCATTCGTGCAATCTCATCTGCAAGATC
>MDTD01188491.1_pt1 | contig 14957 bp, 10 predicted proteins | sample 811221 | NCBI WGS metagenome assembly MDTD01 (sample SAMN05326646, study PRJNA326480) | marine metagenome | isolation source: seawater | place: Pacific Ocean: South West | collected 2011
GAAGAAGTTGCAGCGACAACAGAAACTTCTGAAGATCCCAAACTAGCTGCAGAAGAAGTTGCAGCGACAAAAGAAACTTCTGAAGACCCCAAACTAGCTGCAGAAGATATTAAAAAGGAGATTAAACCTAATGTTGTAACTAACAATAAAAATAAGGAAGATTTACAAAATAAAAAGATACTTAAAACTAAATCAACTAAAATCACAGAAGAAACAATTGAATTGACTGATCCAAAAGCAGTTGCAGAAGCACTAGGGCTTAATGAAGCAAAGAAAAAGGCAGAGGAACCCAAAGAAATAGAAGAAGAAATTGACTTTGAAGCTTTAGAAAAAGGAAAAAATTGATTAAAAACTTCTTTTTAAAGTATGTATTGTTTTTAGTAATTATTTTTCTTACAAACTGTGATAGTTTCAAAAGGTTTGATCAAGAAAAATATTCTTGCTCTGAAAATAAACTTTCTATAAGTGATATTACTATTTTAAAAACAAACGCTATTAAAAAAGCATTTGTAACAATGTTAGGTAATGAGTTTGAAGTAGATATTACATCAAGCAATAAAAAAGAAATTGTTCTCTCTTTCAATGATATTTATATTGTGATAGATAAAGATATTAAAGAAATTAGTGTAAACTTAGAAAATAAGATATTATTCTTATCATGTGAAGTTGCAAATTTTAATATTTAAATATGAACAAAAAAATTACTGATTTTCTAGAAATCTTAAAAGAAAGAGATTTAATACACCAAACTACCGATATGAAACTGTTATCTATGGAGAATATCAGAATTGTTGGATATACTGGATTTGATTGCACTGCAGATAGTCTTCATGTAGGAAGCCTTCTACAATTAATGATGCTTAGGTGGTTACAAAAAACAGATAATAAACCTATTGTACTTATAGGAGGAGGTACTACGAAAATAGGAGATCCTTCTGGCAAAGATGAAACAAGAAAAATATTAAATGAAACAACTATTACTGAAAATTCCATAGGGATAAAAAATATAATAAAAAACTTTATAAAGTTTGGTGATAGTAGTTCTGATGCAATTCTTCTAGACAATTCAGAATGGTTAAATGAATTAAAATATATAGATTTTCTTCGTGATATTGGCTGTCACTTCTCTATTAATAGAATGTTAACTTTTGACTCAGTTAAAACCAGATTAGATAGACAGCAGAATCTGAGTTTTTTAGAATTTAATTATATGATTAATCAAGCATATGACTATTTCATACTCAACCAAAGATATAACTGTAATGTTCAATTTGGAGGGTCAGATCAATGGGGAAATATAGTGAATGGGATTGACTTAATTAAAAGATTAAGCTTTAAAAACAACTATAAAGTGAATGCTCATGCTATTACATCACCACTTATAACAACAGCAAATGGAAATAAAATGGGAAAGACTAGCAAAGGCACAATTTGGCTATCTGAAAATAAATTATCAATTTTTGATTTTTGGCAATTCTGGAGAAATACTTTAGATGAGGATGTAATAAGGTTCTTAAAATTTTTTACAGAAATAGACCTGAGTGAAATACAAAAACTGAGCAAACTTGAAGGCGAAGAAATAAATGAAGCAAAATTATTGTTAGCTAATTCTGTAACGGAAGTTGTATATGGAAAAGAAAACGCTCTAAAGGTTCAAAATTCTATAAAAGAGTTTGCAAAAAATGAGTGGAATGAGAAACTTTTACCTAGTACAAATATAGAAAAAGATCTAATTAGAAAAGGCCTTCCTGCTTACAAAGTTTTTTCACTAAATGAAATTCTGTGTAAGTCTAACAGTGAAGCGCGTAGATTAATAAAACAAGGAGGCGCTAAAATAAATGGCAATATAATAACTGATTTTAATAAGCTAATTGATGAAACTTATGTAAAAGAAAATAACAGTCTGTATCTATCTGCTGGAGCAAAAAGACGAGCTTTAATAAAAATTACTTCTTAGCATCATCATTAACTTCGGTATCCTCTTTTTTATCTGTAGGTGTAAAAAGATTTCTTAGTATTCCTGGAGTAAATAATGAAAGAGGATTTATCAGATAATTAGGATTTTCAAAACTTCCCAGTGCTTTATATTCAACTCCAATAATTCCTTCACCCTCTATACCAGTTACTATATCACCTATCACTGGAATTTTATTAATTATAGAGTTAATTGCGTAGGCTGGAACTAAGACTCCCTCTAAATCAATATTTTTACTTTCAAGATTTAGGCTTCCTTTAACTGTAGCTCCTAGGGATAGTCCTTCAAATTTTGTATTATTAACTTTGAGTACATTATTTTTCTTATCAAATTTTCCACTTAATTTACTAAATGGTATCCCTTCGTTTCCAAGTATTTCAAGTAACCCTGTAAAAGATGCAAGTTGAAGAATTCTTGCAAGAAATGAAGCATTTTTTATAGAAAAAGACTTTATATCGTAAAAACCATTAATTATTTCTTGCGTATCATCTTTTAAGGTCAATGTGAGTATTCCTTTTCCATTAGAAAAATCATCAGTTACTCCTACTGTTTTTAAAAACAAGCCAAAATCATCAAATATAAATTCTATAACGTCATTCTGTTTCTTGTCGTATTCTCTAAAAACAAAATTTGTATGCACTATACTATTATTTATGAGTTTACCTGATAGACTTTCAATCTTTTCATCATATAAATCTACGTTGCATATAGCTCTTCCAAAATTATTTTCACCAAATAAAAGATTATCTATATCAATATCGACTTTAATAAAAGTAGAATTATTATCCTCTTTCTGCATGGGTATATCTTTAAAGTCAAAACTGTATCCTCTAATCTTTATTTCTTTTTTATTAGAAGTTAAAAATTTAATATTCCCTTTGAAATTGTTATTTGCACTTATGAATTGATGTAAATCAATATTAGATATATCTCCAGAGCCATTAAAATACATATCTAGACTTAATAAAATATCATCTGTAGCATATTGTAAATTCTTAACTTTTAATAAGTCTAAACCTTTAAAAAAAAACTCACCTTCCATTTGTCCATTTGTATTGGAATTTTTCTGGTGAGATAAAAAATCAATTGTAACCTCATTCTTGAATAAGTTGCTTTTAAAAAGAACCTTCCAGTCATCATCAGATATTTTCTCTTTTGTTACTAACATTTCTATTTTAGAATTGCCTTGCGTTAAAAAATTATAATTGTTTAAAAAGCTAAAAGAGTTATGTTTTGCATCAGATATAATTTTTGCTCTCAAGCTATTTTTTTCATCAACGTCTAAAATTAATTTTGCTTCAGAACCGTTTAGGATACCATTTCCTTCTAATTTGATTTTGTTATCTTCAACAGCAAAGCTCCCATTAAATTCCTCTAGCTTGAGAGGGATACTCTCTGAGCCTACTTCTTTTTGAGTAAAAAAATCTGAAAGTTCCCCTGTCAATTTTAAATCATAAAACTTTTTTTTGTTATCCTTATTCTGAGCATTAAAATTAATATTAGCCTCTAATATTCCATCTAATCCATCAAAAAAATATTCATCTAGTTGTAACTCATTATATAACCCTGCTATTTTTCTTAAATTTTTATATTGAGAACTTATCTGACTATTTAAACTTAATTCATAGTTATTAATTTTTTTTAAGTTGTAAGATAATGACAATCTAGTTTTTTGAAATTCTGCATTTTTCAGTGTTTTGTGCTTGATAATTATTTTTTGCGAATTAGCTTTTAATACTTTATCATCTGCAGTCATTTCAACGGATTCTAGGTTAACTATTAAATCCTGAGGAAAGTAAAGATCCATTTTTTTAAGTTTACAAAATAATGAATTCATTACTATATCGCCTTCTTTATTAGAAATTTCTAAAACAAGATTATCTAAAAGAATATTTTTTATTTTAGTGTTGTGAAATATGTTCTTATAATTATCTAAAACTCCTAAATTATCTTGAAAATTGAAATTCTCAAATACGAAATTGTGCAATGTGAATACAAGTTCAAATTTAATTTTGTCAACTAAGCTCTCTAAATTTCCATAAGCACTTACCCTGCCCTCTTTAAGGCTAGCTGTAAAATCTAGCAGTTTGACTTGGTTATTTTCATACTTTCCTAAAATATAAAACTCTTTTAATGTAGCCTCAATTCTTTTATCTTTTTTAAAGGCAAATGAAATAGGGTTAAATTTTTTTAGGCTATATCTAAGATCAAAGTCTAAATTTTCAATCTTATTTTTTGAGATATTGAAAAGAAAGTTTCCATTAGCATTTCCATTGCTGGCATTTTTCATATCAAGACCTAAACCAATAATTTTTTCTTTATTCAATATTTTAAAAATTTTTGTTTCAGATAATTCTCCTACTAATTGTCCATTGAGCTTTAAATTTTTGTCTAAAAACCCATCAAAGTCTAATGGAAATAAGTTATTATTTTGTTCTATTTTTGACCTTAAATTTATTTTTTTTGTTTTAGTATTGAACTTTATTTTGCAATCTTTAACTTTTACAAAATCAAAATAGAAATAGTCCTGGTTAAAGTAATTTTCAATCCCTTTAAAAGATACCTCTTCTATGGTTATTAGATAATCATGATTTTCAGTGTAGCTCATCAGTATACTTTTAATTTTAAGATTTTCTTTTTTTTCTATACCTGAGTAAATAGTATTTTTAATTAAAAAATTATTAAATATTGGCTTATTATTTTTGAGAGTTATTGTTCCATTTTTTACTTCTGTAACTATGTTTGTATTATCAGATAAATTTTTTACATTTACTTTAAAATCCTGAAGCGTTATTTTTTTAAAAAAATCTAGTTTTTCTTCCGCTGATAATGGCAAGGTAAGATTTTGGATTTCTCTTTTATTGAAAACAGTACCAATTTTATTAGTCTCTACTTCAACCTCACCTTTAGACATGTTTAAAGCATGGATTGAAATTTTGTCATTTAAAAAGTCAGTAAACAAAATGTCTATTGTAATTTCATCAGCGACTAGCTTTTTAATCTGCTTATCAAAGTTTTTAAAAGAAATTTGTCCTAAATTAAGGTTTATCTTGTTTGAGAGTATATTAACCTTTACTTGAATTTTTTCTAATTCGATTTTATCAAAATGCTGAGTTAAATATGGCTTACTTTTTAGATAGTCTTTTAAATAACTAACATTTAATGGTTTTACAGACAACCTTAATAAGAATAGCAAAACTAAAATTAGCAATGCCAACAAAGTGTAAAAAATATATTTAGTAATCTTGAATTTGAACAATTTTTAACTTATATTTAATATTTTATTATACATAAAATTATTTGAAATGTCTCTTAAAGTAAACGATATAGCCCCAAATTTTAAATTACTTAATCATAATGATGAATTGGTAGAACTAAATAAAATTAAAAAAAATGTTGTATTATTTTTTTATCCCAAAGATAATACGCCAGGCTGCACCAAAGAAGCTATCGAATTTTCGAAAAACTTAGACAAAATAAACAAATTAGGCTATTTAGTCTTCGGAATATCTAAAGATAGTACTAAAAAACATAGAAATTTTATAGAAAAACATAATTTACTTATTGACTTATTATCTGATTTTGAAAATGATACTTGTGAAAAATACAAGGTTTGGGTGGAGAAAAGCATGTATGGAAAGAAGTATTTTGGTATAGAAAGAACTACCTTCCTTATTGATAAAAATAATAAAATTTTACACGTATGGAACAAAGTAAAAGTCGCAAATCACCTTGAAGAAATTTTATCTTTTCTAAAATAAGTTTCCATAATTCTATAACTTATTTGATAAATTATTTAAAATGAAATCATCGAGATTTCCATCTAATACCCCTAATACATCGCTAGTCTCCTGTCCAGTCCTGTTATCTTTTACTAATTGATAAGGCTGCATAATATATGACCTTATTTGATTTCCCCATCCTATCTCTTTTTTCTCTGAAACATTTTTGCTATTCTTTTTCTCTAAATTTCTTAATTCTATTTCATATAATCTAGACTCTAACATTTTTAGAGCAGTAGCCTTATTTTGATGTTGTGACCTTTGATTTTGACATTGTACTACAATTTTTGTTGGTATATGAGTAATTCTAACAGCACTATCAGTCTTATTAACGTGTTGTCCGCCAGCACCAGAGGCTCTGTAGGTATCAATCCTTAAGTCTTTCATCCCAACTTTAATCTCTATATCTTCGTTAGACTCAGGATAAATCCAAATGCTAGCAAAACTAGTATGTCTTCTTTTTTGAGAGTCAAATGGAGAGATTCTTACCAATCTATGAATTCCACTTTCTGTTTTAAGTAAACCATAAGCATTTTCTCCAGTTACTCTAATAGTAACAGATTTTATTCCCGCTTCATCGCCCGAATGAAAATTAATAATCTCTCTTTTAAATTTTTTTTCTTCTATCCATCTATTGTACATTCTTAAAAGCATTTCCGCCCAGTCTTGACTCTCTGTTCCTCCAGCTCCTGCATGAATCTCTATAAAACAGTTATTAGAGTCAGCCTCTTTAGATAAAAGAGTATTTAACTTAGTATTATTTGCCTTTTTTTTTATTTTTTTGATTAGTGAAACAATGTCTTCTTGGACATCTAGATCGCTATCATTTTTAAATAACTGAAAAAGTTCTTTTAAATCCACTAACTCATTTTCTAAGGCTTTAAAGTCATTTAAGTTTTTCTCAATTTTGCTTTTTTCTTTAAATATTTTTTGAGCATTTTTTGTGTTTTCCCAGAAGTTTTTTTCCTCTGATAATTTATTAAAGTGAATAATTTTTTTTTCCATATCTAAAGGGTCAAAGATACCTCCTTATGAATTCAACAGTTCTTTCAATTTCATTTATTTCTGTTTCTAACTCTATAAGCATAAAATCCTCTAATATAAATTATCTTCAAAACCCTTTATAACTTCTTTATTGATATATTTTTTATCCGTTTCAGTATTAATTGTTCCTTTTAAAAAGGCTTCATAAATTGTATTTTTACTATCTGCTATAACAAACTTTCCTGAATTATGTTCTATTTTTACCATCTCAATATTTTCTGGAACTAAAAAAGGTCTTTTTTCTAAGTTTTTTAGAGCCTTGGTAAGAAAGTCTGCAAAAATTGGAACAGCAACTTTTCCACCTGTTTCTTTATCTCCTAATGTTTTGGGTTGGTCAAATCCTATGAAGACTCCTACTACAATTTCAGGAGAAAATCCTAAAAACCATGCATCCATGTTATCGTTAGTTGTTCCAGTTTTTCCTGCTAAAGAATGCCCTAAGTTTTTCAAAGATTTTGCAGTTCCTCTCTCAGTTACTCCTTTGAGCATCCAAGTTAATTGAAATGCGAAAGACTCATCAATAATTTGCTCACCTTCGGGAGCTAAAAGAGGTCTAATAAAATTTTTTTCTTGAATTATTTGACATTTTTTGCAAAACCTTTCATCTCTTCTAAATATAGTTTTACCATTTCTATCCTGTATCTTCTCAATTATTGCTGGCTTATTATAGCGACCACCATTAACAAAAGCAGCATATGCTGCCACAAGATCTAATAAGGTAACTTCTTCTGCTCCCAATGATGTAGCTAAAAGAGGTGGAAAATTACCTAACTTAAATCTTTTTCCTATTTCAGTAATTTTCTTCATACCAATCTGATTTGCTAATCTAACAGTCATAACGTTTCTCGATTTTTCTAAACCCACTCTCAAAGTTGATGGTCCATAAAAAACTCCTGAATAATTTTTTGGCCTCCAGTCTCCTAGTTGAGGACCTTGATCTATAACTAAAGGAGCATCTAATATTTTAGTATTTGGAAGATAGCCATTTTCCAAAGCCGATAAGTAAACAAAGGGTTTAAAGGCTGATCCTGGCTGCCTTTTAGCCTGGGTAGCCCTGTTAAATTCACTTCCATCAAAATCATATCCTCCAGACAAAGCTAATACTCTGCCATTTCTAGGGTCTACAACTACTATTGCTCCGTTGACTTCAGGAATTTGGTCAATTTCGTAAATTTTATTTTGGTTATCTTTTATTTCATTGATAACTAGTAAATCATATTTTTTAAAGTTTTCATTTATCTGATCGAAATTAAAATTATTAGATTTATTTAGCCATTTTTGTTTAATTATATCTTCTTTATTTATTTGTACCTTTTTGTTTGTTTCTAATAGTTTAATTGTTAGTTTCTTATCACTAATTTGTAAAATATAGCCAAGCTTTTTTGAATGTAACCCTGGAAAATTTTTATATTTCTCTCTAAGATTTTTAGATTTTTTATTAATTACTTCTTCTTTGATATTTCTTAAAGGTCCTCGCCACCCGTGTCTCTTATCATAATCCTCTATACCCTTTCTCAAAGAATCTATTGCATGCTTCTGTAAAATTGGATCTATTGTTGTAATTATGTTTAATCCTTCTCTATACAAAGCATCCTCTCCATAATTATCAATTATCTTTCTTCTTACTTCTTCTATAAAGTAAGGCGCATATACCCTCTCTTCCTCCTTTTGGCTAGTTTGTTCTATAGGTTTTAAAGAGGCTTTAATTGCAGCTTCCTGAGAAATAATTCCATCTTCTTTCATTCGGTTTAAAACATAATTTCTTCTTATGATAGCTGCTTTTTTATTTTTAATTGGATGATAATTATTAGGACCTTTTGGTAATCCTGCTAAATAGGCTATCTCAGACAGCTCTAATTCGTCTAAGGATTTATTGAAATAATTTAAGGATGCGGCAGCAACTCCATAAGATCTTAGACCAAGAAAAATTTCATTTAAATATAGCTCTAGAATTCTTTCTTTAGTAAGAATTCTCTCTATTCTTAATGCCAATAAAGCCTCCTTAATTTTCCTATTCAAAGAAACTTCATTGGACAGTAAAAAGTTTTTTGCTACTTGTTGAGTAATGGTAGATGCCCCAACTAACCTTCTGCCATTGTAAATATTGTTAATATTAATTACAAAAGCTTTAGCAATGCTAATAAAGTCAACTCCCTTGTGCTGAAAAAAATTTTTATCCTCTGCTGATACAAATGCTCTCTTTACCATATCTGGCATAGAGGATGTAGGAATAAAAATCCTTTTTTGAAGAGAGAATTCTGCCAAAGGAGAACCATTTCCTGTGTAGAGCCTGCTAATGATAGATGGCGAGTATTCTTTAAGTTGTTTATAGTCTGGCAAATCTTTAGTATATTTTATAATTCCCATTATACTAATTGCTATAAATAGAAAAGCTACTAATACGAGCGTAAGAAAAGTATAAAAAATAATCTTCATAAAATTAATCTTATTTGATTTGTATTATAACTTTAATAAATTGTAAATTAATAAAGAACTTTAGTTTTAATTCATAATAATGTTTTCTACTAACTTTTTAAAACAAGATTGTAATTTTTTCATTTCTTCTTTTTTTATAGTGTAATCTTGTTCTGACATGTATATTCTTTTATTAACTTCGACTTGGATAAAATGTATATTTTTTTTAATGTTTGAATGATGATAGGAAATGAAACCTCCTTTAAAAGGATTATTTATACTAACTTTAAAACCAAAACTTTTAAAAAAGTCTTTCATAAAATACAAAATATCGTAACTTGCAGTTATACCTTGGCCATTGCTTAGAACTACGTCGCTGTCAATTATATCTGACGCCATTGAATGACAATCTAAAGCTACAACTTTCTTAAATTTGATAATTGTTGTATTTATAACATCTTTTATTTTTTTATGGTAAGGAAAATAATATTTAAAAAGTCTTCTTTTTGCTTCTATAAATGGTATTTTTGAATTGTACAGAAAATCACCTTGCAGGTTTACTTTTGGAAAAACTCCAATACCAGAAAGTACTTTTAATGTTTTCTGATTAAAAATTTTTGTCAGACCGTTTTCTTGCCACATAAGTGGATCTATTTCTAAAGGAGATCTATTTACATCAACAAATATTCTAGGAAATTTTGCTTTTAAAAATGAGAATTTTTTAACATTATTGGAAAAAAATTTATCCACATAAGCATCTTCAGAGTCCCGTAACTCTTTAATGCTTAGTTGAGTTTGATTAAGCAGAGTCTTATCATAATTTCTTCCACTATGAGGAACCATTATAATCAAAGGTGAATTTTGAGAAATAAATTCAAAAGAGCAAGAATCTATATTTTGACTTTCTCTAAGGTTCATTTTATCGAAATTTTTATTAAATATTTATTATTTCCAGCCTGCTTTATCCATCAATATTATAGCTTTTTCGTTAACTTTTCCTATTTCAAAAAGACTTAGATTATCTTGTTTAGTAATTAAATAAGGCTGCATCTTATTTGAAACTTTTATTTTTTTCTTAATTGGGTACTCATAATTTATATCAGAATAGATTTCTTGAGCCTGATCACTTAACATAAACTCCAAAAACTTAACGGAATTAATGTAATTTTTAGAATATTTTATTATACCTGCTCCACTTAAATTGACATGTGTATTCATTATACCATCACTAGGAAAGTGAACTGCCACATTCTTAAGAGTATCTTTATGATCGTTAAATTTCATTTTTAGAAAATAATAACTATTTACAAGAGCAATGTCTCCTTGACCTGCTACTACCGCTTTTATTTGATCCCGATCTCCGCCGGATGGCTTTCTAGCAAAATTTTTAACAAAGTTCTTCAGAAATTTTTCTACTTTTTTTTCTCCGTAGTTTAATATCATTGCTGCTACTAAAGATTGATTGTAAACATTATTTGAAGAGCGAACCATTATTCGTCTATCCCATTTTTTATTTGACAAATCTAAGTATCCAGAAAGATTACTTTTATCTACTTTTTTAGTATTATAAACTAAAATCCTTGATCTCAAACTTAGTCCGAACCATTCATTTTTTTCATCCTTAAATTTTGAAGGTAAAGCTTCATTAATTATTTCACTTTCAACTTTAATAAATAATTTTTTTTTTTGTGCTTGAATTAACCTTCCCACATCCGTAGTTAGCAAAATATCTGCTTTTGTATATTGTCCTTCAGACTCAATTCTGTTAATTAATTGACTTGCTTTAGCAGCGATAATATTTACTTTTATGTCAGTTTCTTTTTGAAAAGCTTCTATTAACGGTTCCATCAAAACACTTTGCCTTGCAGAATAAAGATTTATAAAATTATCAGTTTTTGACAAGGTATAATTTGTATAGAAAAATATAAGAATTAAAAAAAATTTTAGCATTTTATTTTTATATAAAAGATGCAGAAATAATCTGCATATGATTATTATTATCAAATAAATTATTGAAATCAAGAAAATATTAACTATTATTATAAGTTGTCATATTCCTAACTTATAGAGGTGTATTATGAAAAAAATTTTACTTGCTGGTTTAATATATTTTGTCTGTTATTTATCTTTTTCTAAAAATAGTATTACAGATAACTATGCAAATATAGCATACGCTAAATACAAAGACTCCCTCACATTAGCTGAAGTTATGCTTTCTAAAATAAATTTCTTTTTAGAAGCTCCGAGTGAAAAAAAGTTTTTGGAGGTTAAAAAAAGTTGGTTAAAAGCAAGAACTGTTTATCAACAGACTGAAGTTTTTAGGTTTGGTAATGCCATTGTTGATGAATGGGAAGGCAAAGTTAATGCTTGGCCTCTAGATGAAGGATTAATAGATTATGTTGATAATACTAATTACTATCCTAGTGAAAATGATTTTTCAAACTTTAACGTTGTTGCTAACTCAGTTTTAAAAGTTGAGGGCAATGAAATAGATGCTAGAGTTATAAATGCTAATCTTCTTGGAGATGTTCTTCATGAAATTGGAGGTAATGAAGCTAACGTAGCAACTGGCTATCATGCGATAGAATTCTTGTTGTGGGGACAAGACTTAAATGGGACAAAAGCTGGCGCTGGCAAGCGAGGTTTTGAAGATTATAGTCTTAAAGCTTGTTCAAATACTAACTGTGATAGAAGAAGAGATTATTTGAAAGCTGCAGCCGAGTTATTAGTTTCAGATCTTGAAGAAATAGTCGCAAAATGGGGAGTTAACGGAGAAGCAAGAAACGACATTCTTAAAGAAAATGAAATGGAAGCATTAAAGAGAATTTTGATAGGTATGGGAAGTCTCTCTTATGGAGAATTAGCTGGTGAAAGAATGAAATTAGGTCTTATGCTAAATGATCCAGAAGAAGAACATGATTGTTTTTCTGACAATACACACAATTCCCATTTTTATAACGTGATCGGTATCAAGAACGTGTACTTAGGAAACTACAAAAATATTGATGGTAAAACTATTAAAGGCGACAGTCTTAGTTCCAAAGTTGCTTTAATAGATAAAGATTTAGATTTAGCGGTTAAAAATGCAATCAATCAAACAATTAATAGAATGCAAAAAATAGTAGACTCAGCTGAAGGTGGTATTACTTATGACATGTTAATAGCTGAAGGAAATGATGATGGAAATCGTCTTATTCAGGATGCTGTGGACGCGTTGGTAGTTCAAAGTAGAAGTATAGAAGAAGTTGCTAAATCGTTAAATATCAGTAATTTACAAATAGAAGGTTCAGACTCCCTTGATAATCCTGATGCTGTATTTAATTAATACGTATGAGGTCACTGCTTTTTAATTTTTTTATACTTACATACTTTTTTTTTTACAGCATATGTCACGCTAGAGTTGATCTCAATAGTGAAGAAATTAAAGTAGTTAATAAAGTAGTAACTCCAACAAATAACTTTTCTAAAGCGGAGAGGTCTGAAAATCTCTCAGGGGGAGCTGGTACTGTAGCTATAGTAGGTAGAAATGCTTATTCAATGCATTTCAACAATTTGAGTTTCCAACAAAGGCAAGACTTTTTAATAGGTAATGGGCTTTTTAGAAAACTTTGGATATCAGCTCCTGCCTCTACAATTGCTTCCGACGGATTGGGTCCATTATATAATGCGAGAGCATGTCAGTCTTGTCATATAAAGGATGGTAGAGGCCATTTACCAACCTCAGAGAGACCACTTTCACTTGTAATAAAAACTGGTAAATATAAAGGGCTAGAGCTTATTAAAAATAAGACATATGGTAAACAATTTCAATTTTTTGCAATTCCAGGTATTTTGAATGAGGTTTCAGGTAAAATAACTACTTCTAAAGTAATTAGAAATATCTCAAAAAATTATTCAAAAAGCTTATCTAAAGTGAGGTTTGACATTTTAGATTATAATTATGGAAAATTTGAGAATGATAACTCTCTCTCATTGAGGATATCGCCATTTGTATATGGAACAGGATTAATTAATGCTATTGAAGATAGTGACATCTTAAAAAAAGAGGATAAATATGATAATGATCAGGATGGTATATCAGGAATAGCAAGAAGAATTAAAGTTGATAAAAATAAAATTAGAGTTGGCCGTTTTGGAGTAAGAGCGTCTACACATAACTTAACAAATCAATCCGGTGTAGCATTTATGCACGATATGGGCATCTCCAACCCTGTTGGTCAAAATCCAGATGGAGATTGCACTATAGAACAAACAGAATGTTCAAAATTTCCTAACGGTAATGACAGTGTCAATGGGTTTGAAGCTAGTAAAGAAGTACTTGATAAAGTAGTTTTTTATCTATCAAGTTTATCTCCTCCTAAAAGAAGAAATGTTAATGACTCAGACGTTCTTAAAGGAAAGGAGATCTTTTACAAATCCCAATGTACCTCATGTCATACTCCAAAGTATGTTACATCTAAAAATGCTGATATTGATTTTCTTAGGTATCAACTTATATGGCCTTATACTGACCTTTTGTTACACGACATGGGAGACGAGTTAGCTGACAAAGATTTAGAAGGAAATATTACCAATAAAGAATGGAAAACTCCTCCTCTCTGGGGAATTGGGCTAGCTAAAGATGTAAACCCCAGAGCTACATTTTTACATGATGGACGTGCCAACACCATAATGGAAGCTGTTCTATGGCACTCAGGTGAGGCAAAGAAATCCTTGGATTACTTGATAGAAAAGTATGGAAATGACCTGGATAAATTAGAAAAATTTTTGAAATCTTTATGATTGAAGGTTATCAAAGACTATTATTTTTTCTCTTTTTTTTTATATTCAGCAAATGTCTAACTCAAGACAATTTTGAAATTAATAAATATAAAAATAAAATAGAGAAGGATTACTATAAATTATTGTTAAACAATAATTTGCTTATAGATGAGGTAAATAATTACTGCTCAACTAATAAAAAGAAAACCGAAAACCTTAAAAAAAAATTCTTTCAGTTGTTAAATAGTTGGACATCTGTTCAACATATCAGATTTGGACCTATAGAAGATTTTAACAACTATTTGAGGATTCAATTTTGGCCAGACAAGAGAAATGTTATTGCAAGGCAGTATGAAAAAGTAATTAGAAACAAATCCTCTGAATATACAGACTTTACAAGCTTAGGTGCGAAAAGTGTTGCTATACAAGGAATTCCTGTTTTAGAAAAAATTATATTTGATGAATTGAATACTTATAATCTTAATAACAGAACTTTTGTATGCAATTATATGAAAGCTATTTTGAAAAATCTTGAGGTTATATTTTTGTATACTCACAATATCTGGAAAAATGAAGCAGATTTTTATGAAAACATTGATGAAGATCAACTTCTTGGTCTATTTTATAATTCTATATTATCTCAATTAGAAATTATAATGTATCAAAAAATTGTGAATACCTCTAAAAAAAATCAAAAATATAGCAAAAAGAAACTTGAATTCTGGAGGTCTAATTATTCTTGGGATAGCATACTCAATAACATAGGATCAATTTATGAATTTTACACAATGGTTCTAAAACCATTATTGGTTGAAGCAAAATATCCTAAACTTAGTGATTTTGAGAATAATTTTAAAATGACTCTCATTTTTCTCAATGATGTATCCTATCCTATTGAAAAAGAAAAAAATATACAACAATTAAATGTTGATTTAGAAAAAGCACATCTTAAAATAAAAGCACTACACAGCTCTCTATTA